>ERZ773074.2-NODE-2-length-245410-cov-20.941016_pt1 | contig 245410 bp, 204 predicted proteins | sample MGYA00580615_ERZ773074 | MGnify/ENA primary metagenome ERZ773074 (study PRJEB29015, sample SAMEA2738126) | human oral metagenome | biome: human oral; feature: human-associated habitat; material: saliva | place: China | collected 2160 ...
TTTCGATTTGAGAAGCTCTATCTTTTTAAATAAAATCAAGTTTTTCTAAACCTTGCTTCTTGAAAATCAATATATATTATGTATAATTATATGGGTGAGATGAAGTGTATATGCGGTCTTGGCGGAATTGGCAGACGCGCACGGTTCAGGTCCGTGTGAGGAAACTCATGGGGGTTCAAATCCCTTAGACCGCACCATATATTTATAACCGTTGAATTTACAACGGTTATTTTTTATTTTTGATTATATATCAAAGAAAAAATAAAGATTCATGCGTTGATATGTATAGCACAAAAACTGCTATAAAACTGCAAAAACAATTATGCCTGACAAGGCTGTGTACCCTTTTATTTAGAACATCTATATGGTATAATAGATAGGATTAATTTTTGGTTATTTTGATGGACCAAAGCTAGGATAGTAAGTGTTAGTACAAGAATTTTATATATGATTTCAGGAGGATTAGATTATGAAATACGCGCTCATAGGATGCGGAAGAATTGCAGTTAATCACATGAAGGCAGCAATCAACAACGAGCTAGAAATCGTTGCGGTTTGCGACGTACTAGAAGAGAAGATGGAAGAGCTTCTTGCAAAGTACGGACTTGAGAAGGATGAGTCAATTAAGAGATACACTGACTACAAGAAGATGGTCGAAGAATTGCAACCTGAGCTTGCTAGTATTGCAACCGAAAGTGGAATTCACGCTGAGATTGCTCTGTACTGCATAGAGAAGGGCGTTAACCTTATAATTGAGAAGCCTATGGCTATGAGTATAGAAGATGCTAACAAGATTATTGACCTTGCAGAGGAAAAGAATGTTAAGGTTAGTGCATGCCACCAGAACAGATTTAATGTAGCTATTCAGAAGCTTCGCAAGGCTGTTGAGTCAGGTAGATTTGGCAAGCTTTCACACGGATCAATCCATGTAAGATGGAATAGAAACGCTGGATACTATGAGCAGGCTCCATGGAGAGGAACATGGGAACAGGACGGAGGAGCTCTTATGAACCAGTGCATCCACGGGATCGATCTTTTAAGATGGATGATGGGCGATGAGATTGAAGAAATCTACGGAGCGACAAGGCAGCAGTTCCACGACTACCTAGAGGCTGAGGATGTTGGAATGGCTGTAATCAAGTTCAAGAATGGTGCAATTGGAACCATCGAGGGAACAACAAATGTATTTCCTAAGAATCTAGAGGAAACGCTATATATATTCGGTGAAAATGGAACTGTTAAGATTGGCGGAACTTCAACAAACAATATCGATGTTTGGGACTTTGCTGTTGAGACCGAAGAGGATCAGGAGAACAAGGGCCTAGAGGAAGAGACAAGCAATGTTTACGGAAACGGTCACACTAGTCTTTTTGCTGATGTGATGGACGCTATAGAAAATGACAGAAAGCCATATGTTGATGCTGTCGCAGGAAGAAATGCGCTTGAGGTTGTACTTTCAATCTACAAGAGTCAGAAGACCGCTGCACCTGTTAAGTTCCCACTTACAGATTTTGCGTCAACAGACATGAAAGGCGAGTTCTAGGAGACCTGAACTTAGAACCCTATAGATTCTAGATGATATGTGCCTAAATGACCATAGTCTGTGTTATTTAAACCTATACCCTGAACAAATTACAGGGGAATAAGGCAAAGAGAGGGATAACAGCTTTGAATAGCAAGAATTTAAGAATTGCAGTACTAATGATTTTGGATGCCGTCATCATTGTGCTCGGCGCCTTTTTCGCCATAGCGCTGCGATTTGACATCAGCGAGCTTCCGGCTGAATACATGGATAATGTGCTCAAATCTACACCAGTATATATTGCCATAACCATAGCTATAATGCTTGTGTTTAGGCTATATAACAGAGTTTGGAGCTACGCATCCATGAAGGAACTGATGGATATATTTAAGGCGTCTTTTGTAATAGAGGCTTTGATTATATCATTCCATGTACTCATGCAGTATGATATGCCGAGAAGTTACTACCCGATGCACTTTATTGCAATCGTATTTATGTTTGCAGTGCTTAGGTTTAGTAAGCAACTTTATAGAAGTATCAGAGGAACCTACGGAGAGAGCAAGATAAACAAGTTTATTCTTGTAATTGGCGCAGGGTCAGCTGCTTCAATTTTGATTAAGGACATCAATAAAACAGGATCAACATCCAAGATTGTTTGCGCTGTAGATGACAATGTAAACAAGAAGGGCAAAATGCTGATGGGCGTTCCCATTGTAGGAACTAGAGATGATGTTAAACGCGCTGTGAAGAAGTACAACGTGAATGAAATCATCATTGCTATGCCATCTGCAGCTTCTGATGATATCAAAAAGATAATCGCGATTTGCCAAGAGACCAAGCTTCCTGTCAAAATCCTTCCATCCGTAGCTAAGAGTCTATCATCATCAATTGTTAGAGAGCTGAGAGCAATAAGCTACGAAGACCTCCTCGGAAGAGATGCGATAGAGGTCGATGCTACAGGAATCAATAATTTCATCAAAGATAAGACTATTCTTATCACTGGCGGTGGAGGTTCTATTGGATCTGAGCTATGCAGGCAGGTGATTAGATATGAGCCAAAGAAGCTTATTATCTTTGATATATATGAGAACAATGCCTACGAAATTCAGATGGAACTCGAAAGACATTATCCATACGCAGAGATTATAACTTTGATAGGCTCTATTAGAGACTACGATAGGCTAGAGGCGATGTTTGATGAGCATAGGCCGCAAATTGTGTATCACGCTGCTGCACATAAACATGTGCCTTTGATGGAGGATTCTCCAAACGAGGCGATTAAGAATAACTGCCTTGGCACACTCAATGTAGTTAAACTAGCGGATAAGTATCTTGTAGATAACTTTACTTTGATTTCGACAGATAAAGCGGTTAGACCTACGAATATCATGGGTGCATCCAAGAGAATTTGCGAGATGATAGTTCAGGTTTACGCGCGTAAATCAGAGCATACAAGATATTCTGCAGTAAGGTTTGGAAACGTACTTGGAAGTAACGGTTCAGTAATCCCGCTATTTCTCAAGCAAATCGAGGAAGGCGGTCCAGTTACAGTCACCCATAAGGACATCAGAAGATTTTTCATGACAATACCTGAGGCGGTTTCTCTAGTTCTTCAGGCAAGTCTATTTGCAAAGGGTGGGGAAATTTTTGTTCTTGATATGGGTGAACCAGTCAAGATATATGAGCTTGCTGAGAACCTTATCAAAATGAAGGGATTCAGGCCTCATCAGGACATCGAGATAGAGGTCGTTGGCCTGAGACCTGGCGAAAAACTCTACGAAGAAGTTTTGATGGATGAAGAAGGACTAAACAAGACAGAAAATAATATGATTTTTGTTGGACAGCCAATCAAGATGGACGACGATGAGTTTTTGACTAGTTTAGATACTCTTATTAGGGAATCTGAGAAGAACGACGGAAATATCAAAGGGCTTGTAGAAGGCGTTTGCAAGACTTACACGATAACTGAGAATAAGAGAACTTAGTTTTAGACGAAAGAACGCTATGAGAATATTTATAGTATCAAGGGGTGTACCTAGCGATAGAAATTTGACATTAGGAATATTTGAATTTGATCAAGCCAAAGCTTTGGTAGAGGCAGGGCACGATGTTGTAGTGCTTTCAGTTGATTTAAGATCGATTAGGCGCAGAAGAAAGTGGGGCCTCAGAAGCTACGAAAGAGATGGTATAAGGGTCGAGGAAATTAATATTCCAGTAGGAGCAGTTCCTAAGCCACTTATGATAAGAATTGGAACCTTGGCGCTGCGAAAACTCCTTAAACGAGCTATATCAAAGTTTGGAGAGCCTGACATTGTGCACTCGCATTTCTATGATATAAGCTATATGACCTTGAGTGCACTTGACGGAAAATATAAGCATGTGATAACGGAACATTCATCGTATATCAATTCATATCTCAGTGATAAGGAAATTTATAAATACGGAGAAATGTATAGAAAAGCAGACCTTGTTATCGCTGTTAGCAGGTCTCTATGTAAAAGGATGGATGAGCTCTTTGGAATAAGCCCCTTATGCATAAACAATATAGTAGATACAGATGTATTCAAGGTGAAGGCATCATCAGTGAATGAATCACAAAAGCCATTTAGGTTTGTAAGCGTATCTAACTTAGTGCCCCAAAAGAGAATCGATTTAGTTGTTTCAGCCTTAAGCGAACTTGTTAAAGATGGTAAACCAGCTAATTTGATAATAGTTGGTGATGGACAGATGCGAGCTAGTATCGAGGCACAGATTGAAGAGCTAGGTTTAGGCAAGCACGTAAGAATGATTGGAAAGGTTGACAGAGAAGAGATCTGTAAGCAACTTTCTGATTCGGACTGCTTTGTACTTGCCTCACAGAGCGAAACTTTTGGAGTGTCATACATAGAGGCAATTGCCTCAGGCCTTCCGGTAATAGCATCTAAATGCGGAGGTCCAGAGGATTTTGTTAACGAGGAAAACGGAGTTCTAATAGAGAAGGATAATTTGGAAGAACTTGTAAAAGCTATGCTATTCATGTACGAAAATGCAAGATGTTATGACCACAAGAAGATATCTATGGATATTTCTGAGAGATTTTGTGCAGAGATGATATCAAAAGAAATTATCAATGCATATGCGAGCATTAAATAATAATGGGGGATGTTATTTTATGAACTTGTGGATTTTTAATCACTATGCAGCACTTATGTATGTAGATGGGGCTGGAAGACATCATGGTCTGGCTAAATATCTTATATCAAAAGGTGTAAAGGTGAAAATTTTTTGTGCAGATGTTTTGCATGGTAGAGATGAAACAATAGAGATAAAAGATGGAAAATATAGCTGCAGGATGGGGACTGATGGCGTTGAATACGTTATCATAAAGACCTCGGAATACAAGAACAACGGCTTCTCACGTATCAAAAATATGATGGATTATTATTTTAAGGTACGCAAGATTGCTGACAAAATCGCAAAAGAAGAGGGAAAGCCGGATATTATACTGGCATCTTCCGTTCATCCACTCGCTTTGATAGCGGGCGAAAAGTTTGCTAAGAAGCATCATATACCTTGCCTTTGCGAAGTTAGAGACCTTTGGCCTCAGACTCTTGTAGAACTGGGATATCTAGGCGAAAAGAGACTTATTACAAGGCTTATGTATAGAGGCGAACATTCCATATATAGAAAATCACAGGGCGTGATATTTACAATGCCGGGAGGCAAGGATTACATAAAGGATAAAGGCTGGCAAAATGATGTACCTTTAGATAGGGTTTATCATATAAGCAATGGTGTTGATCTCGATAAGTTTAGATTTGATGTAGAGAAGAATACGGTAAGCGAAGAACTTTTAAATACGGATAAGTTCAAAATTGTATATGCGGGTTCGATTCGAAGAGTTAATAAGGTAGAGGAACTTGTTTCGATAGCGGAAATCCTAAAAAAAAGAGGAAACCGCGATATAGACATTTTAGTTTATGGAGGCGGAAATCAGAAAGAAGAACTCGAGAACAGATGCAGGGAAGCCTCTTTGGATAATATTCATTTTATGGGCAAGGTAGAGAGAAAATATGTGCCTTATGTCCTATCAAAAGCAGATATGACGATAGTTACCGTAGAGCAGAGTAATATCGGTAAATATGGCATAAGCTGGAACAAAATCTACGAGTACATGGCATGCGGCAAACCGATTATAACTAATTATAATTTGGGAAAGTATAACCCAATAACGGAGTATAACTTTGGAATAGCAAAGGTCTATGATAATCTCGAATGCATGTGTGACGATATAGAAGCGATGTCAAAGCTGGATAAACCAAGCTATGATAAATATGCGCAAAATGCCTGCAGGGCCGCGCATGATTTTGACTATAAAACGCTGGCAGATAGGCTGATGAATATTCTGGAATCGACAATCAAAGACTATAAATAAAGAAAATAGATAAGTTTGCATAAAAGGAAATACCGCAAACTATTTTAACATAAGAATTGGATGGAGAAAATATTTGAAGATACTTAAGAGCAGTAGCGATAAAGCATTATTCAAGAACATTTCCGGTGCTTTTGTTTTTAAAGGACTCGGCATGTTGCTATCCTTTTTTTCCATGCCAATTTATATGGACTTCTTTGAAAATAAGCTTGTTTTAGGTGTATGGTTCACGATACTATCCACTTCAAACTGGATATTTATGTTCGATATTGGAATCGGAAACGGACTTAGAAACTGCCTGACCAGAGAGCTTGTGCGAGGAGATAAGAAGCGCATAAAAACCTATATTTCCTCTGCTTATATAATGATTACAGTCATAGCAATTGCTATGATGATTATGGGATGCCTTATGCTCAGTTATGTTAATTGGAATGATTTTTTCAATATATCTGAAGTAGTTATAAGCAAGAGTACTCTCAATACAACGGTAAGAATAATATATATAGGTATAATACTGCAGTTCATATTTAAGATAGTGGTTTATATACTATATGCATTGCAAAAGTCAGCAGTCAATAATATGATTGCATTCCTTACATCGCTATTTCAGTTCATGGCGGTTTTACTGTTACCATCGGCATCTATAAGTGAGAACCTTATTAGATTAGCTGTTGTGTTCATCGTAAGTTCAAATATCCTATACGTAGTTGTGACAGTATTTGCTTTTAGAAATGAGCAAATCAAGGGATGTGGTGTAAGCCTCAAATACTTTGATAAGGATGCAGCGCTAAAGACAGTAAACATAGGCGTCCTATTTCTTTGGACTCAGGTGCTTCACCTTTTAATATCTTTAACCGATGACTACTTAGTCACTAAGTTTACTTCACCTAAATACGAGGTTTACTATTCGATCTATAATAGACTTTTTTCACTGGCAGGCACATTGTTTACGCTTGCGCTTACTCCGGTTTGGTCCGCCGTAACCAAGGCGCAGGAGGAGAGAGACTATCCTTGGGTCAGAAAGATATATAAGTTCGCAAATAGAGCAGTTCTGCTCGGAGTTACAGGCGAATTTCTTATAATCCTCGTGATGCAGTTTGTTGTTAACATATGGCTGGGAAGTCATGCTATTCAGGTAGACTACGCCTATGCTTTGATATTTGCAGTCTATGGAAGCATTATGCTGTTTCAGTCAGTCCAAGAGACCTTTGCTTATGGCTTTGGTAAGGTCATGGTGCTTTGTGTCTGCTATAGCATAGGCGTTATCGTAAAATATAGCCTTGTATATTTTGGAACAATGCTCTATCCGGATGCGTGGATAATAGTGGTTCTATCAAATATCTTGGTAATATTGCCATTCTGCATAGTTCAGCCATTCTATCTTAAGAAGGAGATAGAGAGGCTAAGAAACTAGAAAGCCTATTGATTTGAGACCAATAGATGATTTTCAAATTTGATGATACTTTAATCCGGATTGTCAATATGATATAATTTGTAGTTGGAAGAAAAAGGAAGTATGATATATAGAAGATTTATCAAAAGGATATTGGATTTTACAATTTCACTTATAAGCCTAATAATTTTCTCACCAATATTTATTGTTGTTGTAGTTCTTGTAAGAGTTAAGCTTGGAAGTCCGGTGTTTTTCTGTCAGAAAAGACCGGGTAAGGATGAAAAGATATTCACAATTTACAAGTTCAGAACGATGACAGATAAAAGGGATGAGAATGGGAATCTATGTTCGGATGATATCAGATTGACATCATTTGGAAGAAAGCTTAGAGCGACGAGCTTAGATGAACTTCCGCAGCTGTTAAACGTAATAAAAGGGGATATGGCCATTGTGGGTCCAAGACCTTTGATGGTCGAATATCTTCCATATTATACTGAGGAAGAGAAAATACGACATACGGTAAGGCCTGGAATTACAGGACTTGCACAGGTAAGAGGAAGAAACAGTATATCATGGGAAGAAAAGTTTTCTTTTGATATACAATATGTAAATAAAATGAGCCTTATGTTTGATCTGAAAATAATCATGGAAACAGTATCTAAGGTAATCAAAAAAAGTGATATTGGACAAGGAGAAGAATGCCCGGAATATCTTAATGTTTTAAGAAAAGATAAGAAATAGTGAAATGGTGGGATTAATGTTAGAGGCAAACTATAACATAGATGGATTCAAAAAAATAGAAATAGGTAGCCGAAATGAGTGGGAACGGTTAATTAATATGTTTCCGACCGCAGACTCTTACTATACCTATGATTATGTTAACGCGCTTAAAATACACGGAGATGGGACTCCATGTATTTTTTTGTATAAGAACAAAGATAAGCTGGCACTTAACGTATCGATGCTTAGAAATATAAATGAGATAGAGCATTTAGATATAAATGATGATAGAGATTACTTTGACATGAGCACTCCGTACGGATATGGAGGCTTTATATATAACACTCAATTTGATAATGAAGAGCTGATTGAACTAGGTAGTGAATACGAAGACTTTTGCAAAGAGAACAATATAATTTGTGAGTTTGTCAGATTTCATCCGATAACAAAAAATTACGAACAGGGCAAACATATATACGACACTTTTCTTATAGGACATACCATAGCGATAGATTTAGAAAGTGATGATCAGGTTTGGGCAAGTATAACAAGCAAAAACCGCAATATGATTAGAAAAGCCAGAAATAATGCCGTCAAAATACACATTTCCAATTCGAAAAAGCTAATACCTGATTTCATGAAAATGTACAAAGAGACGATGGATAGAGATGGGGCTTCTGAATACTATTATTTTGAAAAAGAATACTACGAAGCTTTGTTTTCGGACGATAAGGATGATGTGAATTTCTTCTATGCAAGCTATGATGATATGATAATATCCATGGCAATCATATTGAAAAAGGCAGGTCAAATGCACTACCATCTTTCTGCGTCAAATTATGAATACAGACAACTTGCGTCTACAAATTTGTTGCTCTTTGAAGCTGCAAAATGGGGAATTGAGAACGGCTGTAAGACATTTCATCTTGGAGGAGGCGTGGGCGGAGACCCGCATGATTCACTGTTTAAATTCAAAAGAAGCTTTAACAGGCAGACAAAAAAAGACTTCTATATAGGTAAGAAAATTTTTGATAAAGAAGCTTATGAAAAGTTGATTGATTCAATTGATAAAAATGTTAAGCTTAGAGAAAATTTCTTCCCAAAATACAGGGCAATAATTTAGAACTAATTTATATATGACAGAACTCGAGTTATATAAACTCATTTTTATAGAAAGGAGCGCATGGCCTAAAACCATGCAGGATTTTATGTCAAAGGAAATACCACATAAGTTAGAGAAGAAGGTATGGCTATCAAGTCCTACAATCTATCAGGAATCAATGGATTACATGAGAGAAGCCTATGAAACGAACTGGATGTCAACAGTTGGAGCAAATATAAATGAGCTTGAGCGTCTAGTTGCAGAAAAGGTGAAGACCAAGGATGCTGTTGCTCTAGCGTCGGGAACATCGGCACTTCATCTAGCAATCAAACTAGCAGGGGTAAAGCAAGGCGATAAAGTCTTTTGCGCTGATATGACTTTCTCAGCTACTGTAAATCCTGTGCTCTATGAGGGAGGTGTTCCGGTTTTCATAGACTCAGAGTACGATACATGGAATATGGATCCAGTTGCTCTTGAGAAAGCCTTTGAACTATATCCTGAGGTTAAGCTTGTTGTCATAGCGCACCTATATGGAACCCCAGCAAAGATGGACGAAATCAGAGCAGTCTGCAAAAGACACAGTGCGATAATTGTTGAAGATGCTGCGGAATCCTTTGGAGCAACCTACAAGGGTAAGCAAACGGGAAGTTTAGGAAGTTATAACGCAATCAGCTTTAACGGCAATAAGATAATCACTGGTTCTTCAGGTGGTATGCTTCTCACAGACGATGAGAAGGCTGGTGAAAAAGTGAGAAAGTGGTCAACTCAGTCTAGAGAATCGGCAGCTTGGTATCAACATGAGGAAGTGGGCTATAACTACAGAATGAGCAATGTGATTGCAGGTGTTGCAAGAGGTCAGATGCCATATCTTGAAAAGCATATCGAGCAAAAAAAGGCAATCTACGAAAGATACAAAGAAGGGTTCAAAGGCCTTCCTATTTCGATGAATCCTTTTGATGAGAAGAACAGTGAGCCAAACTACTGGCTCTCATGTGCAATCATTGACGAGTCTGCGATGTGCAAACAGGTGAGAAGCGATTCTGAAGCACTCTATATAAGCGAGCAAGGAAAGACCTGCCCAACAGAAATTCTCGAGCACTTAGCAGAGATAAATGCAGAGGGACGTCCAATATGGAAACCAATGCATGCGCAACCAATCTTTAGAATGAATCCTTTCATAACTAGAGAAGGAAGTGGCAGAGGTGCTACAAATGCGTATATATCAGGTGGTACAATAGGTAAAGATGGAAGACCTATAGATGTATCTATGGATATATTCCACAGAGGACTTTGTCTTCCAAGCGACAATAAGATGACGGCAGAAGAGCAGGAAATAATTATCGAAACGATTCGAAACTGCTTTGAATAAAACAATCGAAATTTTGAGCCGCAGATAAGTCTATGGGAGCTTGCAAAAACTTGCACATAAACGGCATTTGCGTTAAAATTAAGGTTAATTAATTAGAGACTTTTGTAAGATTTTATATGTAATTCTTTAGAGGTATAGAAGTGAAAAATATTAAAGAAACCCTTATTAAAAAAATTGAAAACCACGAAATAGTTGTAGGTGTTGTAGGTCTTGGTTATGTAGGTCTTCCGCTTGCAGTAGAAAAGGCAAAGGCTGGATTTAAGACAATAGGTTTTGATGTACAGCAGGAGAAGGTTGACCTTGTTAATCAGGGGCACAACTACATCGGAGACGTAGTTGATGATGACCTAGTTAAGCTTGTAAATGCAAAACAGCTTTCTGCTACAAGTGATTTTTCCTTTGTGAAGGATGTTGACTTCATTGCTATCTGCGTTCCAACACCACTAGATTCACATCAGCAGCCAGATATCAGCTATGTTAAGGATTCAACAATAGCAATATCTAAGTATCTAAAGCCAGGTACTATGGTTGTACTTGAGTCAACAACATACCCAGGAACAACAGAGGAACTTATCAAACCTATCCTAGAAGAAGGTTCAGGACTAACATGCGGGGAAGACTTCTACCTTGGTTTCTCACCTGAGAGAGTTGACCCAGGTAACAAGCAGTTTAAGACAAAGAATACTCCTAAGGTTGTTGGAGCTATTGGCAAAGATGCAACAGAGGTTATTGCTAAGATGTACCGCGAGGTTCTCGTCGGCGATGTACACGAGGTTTCATCACCAGCAGTAGCTGAGATGGAGAAAATCCTTGAGAACACTTACAGAAATATTAATATAGGACTTGTTAATGAACTTGCTATTCTTTGCGACAGAATGAATATCAGTCTTTGGGAAGTTGTAGATGCAGCGAAGACAAAGCCATATGGATTCCAGGCTTTTTATCCAGGTCCTGGTCTAGGCGGACACTGCATACCACTTGACCCATACTACCTGACATGGAAGGCTAGAGAGTATGGTTTCCATACATCTATGATAGAAGCATCGATGATGATTAATGATAAGATGCCTGAGTACTGTGTAGATAGAGCAGCTAAGGTATTGAATCGTGCAAAGAAAGCTTTGAACGGATCAAAGGTACTAGTTCTAGGTGTTGCCTATAAGGCTGATATCGATGACTATAGAGAGAGCCCAGCTATCGATGTAATAGAGGTTCTTCAGCGCGAGGGCGCTAATGTAGACTTCTTTGACCCTTATATTCCAAAGTTCAGAGCACATGGTAAGGAGTATGTGGGCATAGCTGATATTAGCCCTGAAGTTATCTCAAGCTACGACATAGTATTTGTTGCAGCAGCTCATACAAATGTTGACTATGACATGATTGAGCAGAATGCACAGGCAATTTTTGATTCAAAGAATGCAATGAAGGATGTTAAGAGCAGAGAAAAGATTGAGGTTCTTTAATTCAGAATGTGAGTGCATATAGATATTTGTTTATAAGGATATAAATTTATGGAAAAACGAGAACATCTAGCGATACTGGATATAATTAAGATTTGCTGTGCAGTTCTTATATATATGAGGCATTCCATAACGATGTTCGGATGCACATATGGAAGCAGCTTAGCAGATGGCTTGATATGTGCGACTACATCACCTATAATGGTTTGTTTCTTTGTTGTATCTGGTTTTTCCATATACTATAACAATAGCAATAGAAACCTGCTTGATGCAGGAGAACTCAGAACCTTCTATAAGAAGAGGTTCATAACTCTTTTCCCAATCTACATTTTGGTGCATATGCTCTCATATGTACTTGTAGAAAATACGCTTCAGCAGAAGATATACTCAACACCAGTAGAGCTTCTTGGATTGCAATCCATGTACGGGGGACTCTTTGGAATATCTCACAGTGGTGCAACATGGTTCATAAGTTCTTTGCTTCTAGGATATTTCATATATCCGTTAGTTCAAGAGTTACTTAAGATGAATCAAAGGTGCATATACCTAGTAACATCAGTTATATTCTTTGTTCTAGTATACTCGGAAGTTGTTATGCTACAGATATTTGGCGTGCAGCCTGGATATGTAAACCCAGTATTTCGTGCAATTCAGGTTGCATTTGGAGCAGCACTTTGCATGGCATTTACCGAAGATGATAAGGGGAATAATAAGAAAGTTGCCATTATGATGGTGGCAAATCTGATTATCACTGGATTGTTAACAGTTTTTGCACTGCACTATAAGATGGGAATAGAATATGTAACGACACCTATTTACTATTATCTAATAGCTTTTGCTATGCTAATTTCGATTAAGTTTAAGCCTCGTTTGCTAACAAAAAGCAAGCTTATAAAGTATGCAGGAAGTCTTACATTTTACTTCTTCATATTGCAGGTATTCCTGTGGAGACTTTCAGCTAAAGTTTGTGGACTCACTGGATTTGAGTCTAATAAGGGTAAGCTGCTAGTCTCTTTTGTGCTTTGTGTAGCACTGTCAATAATTTGCAAAGAACTCTTTGATAAGCATGCACAAAAGTACCTAAAGAATAAACTTCTAAAGAAATAGATGAATATATAAGTATATAGAGAAACGAAATTAAGGTAAAGAATGAAATCAAAATCAAACGGATTGTACTGCAAGTTAATAAAGAGGTTAATGGATTTTCTTATAGCGGCACTAAGCATAATAATCTTTAGCCCACTACTTATAATTCTTGCAATACTTGTAAGAGTAAAGCTTGGAGGGCCTGTAATATTTAAGCAGGAAAGACCTGGGCTAAATGGCAAGGTGTTTAAGCTATATAAGTTTAGAACCATGACTGATGCCAAAGATGAGAATGGGAATCTGCTTGATGACGAGTATAGACTGACTAGCTTCGGCAAGAAGCTTAGATCAACAAGCCTAGATGAACTACCTGAGCTTTACAATATACTAAAGGGCGATATGTCCATTGTTGGACCGAGGCCTCTATTAGTTAAATACCTGCCATTATATAATGATGAGCAAAAAAGAAGGCACGATGTAAGACCTGGGCTTACAGGGCTTGCACAGGTGTCAGGAAGAAATGCGATAACTTGGACTGAGAAGTTCAGCAAAGATATCGAGTACGTTGATAATATTTCACTGGGGCTGGATATCTCAATATTTTTTAGGACAATTTATTGTGTGCTGAAAAAAGAGGGAATTAACTCAGAATCAGCTGCAACGATGGAAGACTTTACAGGGAATAATTAAGGAATTGCGATGAAGAAAGAAAAGATAATCCTAGTTGGAACAGGACAGCATTTTAATGTTGTTCTTTACAATTTAAGAGAGCAAGATAAATACGAGGTTGCTTGCGCAATCGACGGAAATCCAGAAAACAGAGGTAAGACCATAAACGGCGTCTACATAGATGAAATATATGAAGATCTCGATGCTCTCAAAGAAAAATACAATACAAATAAATTCTTCATCTCGTTCGGCAGTATGAAGTATAGAAGAGAGGTATACAACAGCTTCGTAACAAAGGGCTGGGAGGCTGTTAACATAATACATCCAAATGCTGTAGTTGCACCAGATGCCAAGCTTGGCAAAGGCATACTAATAGAGTGTGGGTGCTTGATAACACCTAATCCTACAATCGGTGACAATGTTGTGGTAAATACGGGGTCACAGGTAAATCACGACAATGTCATTGAGGATCATGTCTACATTGCGTCTGGCGTAGTTCTTTCGGGAGGTGTCAGAATAAAATCGAATACACTTCTCGATGATGGTGTAATTGTAACACTCGGAAGGACCGTTGGTTCGGATTGCATTATTGGAGCTGGTGCTGTAATAACTAAAGACACTTCAGATAAAATAGTAGCTTATGGTAATCCAGCAAAAGAGATACGAGAAAATCTAAACATCGGGAAATAAGAGAGAAAAATGAAGATTAAAGAACTTCTAGAATATCTAAAAGAAAGTGGAGAGAGCTTCGAGTTCATTGGAGATGAAAACTGTGAGGTAGACGGTTTTTCATCGCTTAAGAACTACAAGGAAGGAACCTTCACCTGGATTAAAAAATTAGAATCAATTCCTAAGGGTATGGATATAGGCGTATGCAAACTAGTTGTTACGCAAACTGGTGAGAACATTGGCTGCTCAAATATAATTTATACTGATAGCTCAAAGAGAGTATTTTTCTCATTAGTTGAGTACTTTGCTGAGACAAGTAATGAAGTAGACCAGTCAAAAAGCATAGGACATAACACCTATATTTCAGACAAATGCGTGATTGGAGAAGGCGTAAAAATCGGACACAACTGCAGTCTAGATGGAAATATCAAAGTTGGCATAAATAGCATTATTGGAAACAATGTTTCCATAAAGGGAAATGTAAAAATTGGAGAAAACGCCATCATAGAATCAGGCGTTTGCATAGGTGATGCAGACCTTGGATATGTAGAAGGTGCTGATGGACACAGAAAAATGCTGAGCCACTATGGTGGTGTTGAGATTGGTAAATCCGTTTACATAGGAACTGGAACAACAGTTTCTAGGGGAACCATCGATGATACTGTTATTGGAGATGAGACATCGATAGATGCGCTTTGTCAGGTGAGTCACAACTGCATCCTCGGAAAGAAAAACACACTTGTTTCAGGGACGTATTTATATGGTTCTGTTGAGACGGGTGATAATGTATATATAGCTTCGTCTGTTATTATGAATCAGATTAAGCTAGGAGATAATGTCACAGTCGGCATGAATAGTGTTGTGATGTCTGATATTGATACAGGACTAACAGTATTTGGCACGCCGGCTAAGGCACACCAAAAGAGTAAATAATTAATTCAAGGATATAATTTAGCAACAAGGAGTAAGAAATGGTTAAGATCGGTTTAGTTGGATTTGGATACTGGGGACCGAATGTAGCGAGAAATATTTACAGAAATAAGAACTTTGATTTTAAATATCTTTGCGATAAAAAGCCTGAGAGAATTGAACTTGCAAAGAATACTTATGCTGAGTCCGTTACATACACAGAGAAATTTAGAGACCTACTAGAGGATCCTGAGCTAGAGGCAGTAGCACTTGCAGTAGAGACTAGCGCACACTTTCAGCTGGCAAAAGAGGCACTACTTGCAGGAAAAAATGTGTATGTAGAAAAGCCTTTCACAGATTCTGTAGAACAGGCTGTTATTTTGAGGGACCTTGCAAAGGAAAGGAATCTCAAGATCCATGTTGACCACATCATGGTATACCACCCAGTAATCAAAAAAATTAAGGAAATAATTGATGGTGGAGATCTTGGAGATTTACTATATTTCGATTGCTCAAGAATAAATCTTGGTCAGCTTAAAAATGATGTGAGCTCAATGTGGGATTTAAGTGTTCACGATCTTTCTATCATAGATTATCTATCTGATGGAGCAGAGCCTATTGCAGTAAGTGCGATGGGTGAGAAAATCTATACTAAGAGAGAATCGATAACATTCCTTAACATCAAATTCGATAAGTTCCTAGCTAACTTACGCTCAAGCTGGCTATCTCCAATCAAGGAGAGAAGAATTATCATCGCAGGAACTAAAAAGATGATAGTATACGATGATGTTGATGCATTGAACAAGTTAATTGTTTATGACAAGGGTTTTGATGTAAAAATCGTTGAGAATATGGAATACGAAGACTTTGTTGTAAAAACAAGAATTGGGGACGGTATCATTCCTTCACTCAATCAAGGTGATGCTCTATTCAACAGTCTTGACCACTTCAGAGACTGCATAGAGAATAATCATGAGTCCGTAACAGGTCCAGACTCAGCAATTAGAATGCTAAAGATTTTAGAAGAAGCAGATAAGCAACTAATATAGTTTAAAAAAATATTTCATTTAGATATTTAGATATTGGAGGGGATGTAGTTATGCAATTTATTGATCTACACAGACAGTACGATGTTATAGAGGCAAAAGTAAACGAGAGAATTCAGGAAATTCTTGCACACAAGCACTTCATAGGAGGAGCTGAAGTTGCAGAGCTTGAGAAAAGACTTGCAGAATATGTTGGAGTTAAGCATGTAATCGCTTGCGCAAGTGGTACAGACGCTTTGACAATTCCACTAATGGCATATGGAGTAAAGAAGACTGATGCGGTTTTCGTACCATCATTCACATTCTTTGCAAGTGGTGAAAGCGTAAGCCTTGCTGGAGGAACACCAGTATTTGTAGATTCATGCAGAGATACATTTAATATTAATCCTAAGGCTCTCGAAGAGACCATAGAAAAGACTCTTGCTGAAGGAAAACTTACACCTAAGGGCATTATTGCCGTTGATCTATTTGGACTTCCTGCTGATTTTAATGAGATAAGAAGAATTGCTGACAAGTATAACTTGTTTGTCCTAGAAGATGCGGCACAAGGATTCGGTGGAACTATCGGTGGAAAGAAGGCTTGCTCATTCGGTGATGTTGCAGGTACATCATTCTTCCCAGCTAAGCCACTAGGATGCTACGGTGATGGTGGTGCTATATTCACAAACTCAGATGAGCTTTATGCAAAGATGAAGTCCATCCATGTACACGGACAGGGATCAGACAAGTATGATAACATTCAGATTGGTCTAAACAGCAGACTTGATACCATTCAGGGAGCAGTGCTTATCGAAAAGCTAAATATCTTTGATGATGAGCTAGTTAAGAGAAACCATGTAGCTGATTACTACACAAGGGAACTAAAGGATATAGTAGAGACACCAGTAGTACCTGAAGGTTACGGCTCATCATGGGCTCAGTTCACACTTAAACTAAAGTCAACTGAGGAGAGAGAAAAGCTAATTAAGACACTTAATGACAATGGTATTCCAGCCATGGTCTACTATCCTATTCCAATGCACAAGTCAACTGCATATGCAAGTGCAAATGAAGGGGTAGTACTAGAAGAGTGTGAAAAGCTCAGCAAGACAGTAATGAGCCTTCCAATGCACCCATACCTAACAGACGATGAGCTAAAGATGATTTGTGATGTTGTAAAGAGTGCATACTAGAAATTATGAAGAAAAAAGTTTGGATTTTTAATCACTATGCCACCGACACCATGCTTGACCATGGCGGGAGGCATTACTGGTTTGCCAAGTATTTGACGAGAGCCGGTTACGATGTGAGGATATTTTGCGCATCTACGGTGCATGATACTGATATAAATTTTGATGTAGGAAAGTCCGGATACTGTGAAAAAGAAGTGGACGGAGTGAAGTACACGCTTATAGAGACATCTAATTATGTGGGCAATGGAAAGAGCCGCGTGAAGAACATGTATCAGTACTATAGGCGTATATTTCGTGTAGTTAAAAATTACGGAAAACCGGATGTTATACTAGCTTCTTCGGTGCACCCTTTGGCGCTGCAAGCAGGACTTAAAATATCGAAAAAGCTCGGTGTTAAATGCATATGCGAAGTTAGAGATCTTTGGCCGGAGAGCCTTGTCGAATACAATATCATACCTAGAAATCATATTATTACAAAGCTTTTGTACAGAGGTGAGAGAAGACTCTATAAGAAGGCTGAGTCACTTGTATTTACAATCCCCGGGGCAGGTAAGTATATTTCGGATAGAGGCTGGGAAAATGACGTGCCAAAGAGCAAGATATATAATATCAACAACGGCATTGATTTAGAAGTTTATAACGAGAACAAACTTAATAAGACTGTTGAGGATAGTGACCTAGAAGATAAGAATTTCAAGAAGGTTTTATACACGGGCTCTCTAAGAGCTGCAAACAAACCAGAAAACTTTATAAAACTAGCGGAATGCCTAGCAGAGGTTTCAGACAATATCAAAATAATAGTTTACGGTGGAGGAGACCAGCTTGAGGTTCTAAGGGCAAAGGTTGCCGAAAAGGGTCTAAATAACATAGTATTCAAGGGCCGAGTAGATAAGGAATACATTCCTTTCATACTGAGCAAGGGGAACCTCAATTTGATGGACGGAGATATCGGAGGGCTTTCCAAATACGGAATAAGCGGAAACAAGCTCTTTGATTATATAGCGAGCGGAAAACCCGTAATCATGGACTGCGAAGAAAACGAGTTCGGCATAATAAACTCGAACCAAATCGGAATAGCAAAGCATTTTGCAAATCAAAAGGAGATGGCAGAGACCATTGCAGATATGCTTAACGGAGACAAAAAAAGGTACGAACTTTGGTGTGAAAATGCAAAAGCACTTACACTGGAATATGACTTCAAGAGACTTACGGATAAATTAATAGAGATAATTGAGAATAAATAGGCGGGAGAGATAATGGAATTCACCCATTCTTGGTACAAAAATATAATAGAACTGGCAAAGAAGCAGGGATATTCATTCTGTGACTATTCTAATTACAACAGATGCAATCAGGAGATTATTCTTAGACATGATGTAGATATGTCGCTTGAGAAAGCTGTTGAAATGGCTAAAATAGAAAATGAACTGGGCGTTTCGTCTACCTATTTTGTGCTTATGTTCACAAATTTTTACAACATAGGTGGAAACAGAGAACGCCATTTGATAAAAGAGCTTGTTAGACTGGGACACAATGTCGGTCTGCACTTTGATGATACAGTTTATTGCTCAGAAAAGGATAGAAGAAGCTTCGACTATAGTAAAGCAATTACGCAGGAAGCCAGAATACTTTCTGACATAATCGGCGAGAAAGTAAAATTCATGTCAATGCATAGACCAGACAAAATCACTCTCGATATGAATATTAATACCGAGGGAATAATAAATGCCTATGACAAGGTCTTTTTTGATGGAGAAATCAAATATGTATCGGATAGCAGAAGACGCTGGAGAGAGGATATAGATAGCATAATAGCAAATAAGACATACGATAAAATTCAGATGCTCGTTCATCCTCTATGGTATTATGAAAAAGAAATCTCAATTGGAGATGCACTTAAGAAGATAATTGAATCAAGCGAACACGATAGGTTCCTAGCAATAAAGGAGAATATAAGCAATACTGATGAAATATTAAATGAAAAAGATTATATATAGAGTTTTGAGAAATTCCTTAAGGAGGGGATTATGAAATTATCCGAGTTAAATAATTTGATTGACGAAAAGGTAGAGGTAGTTCGTGATGGAGAGTTTGAGTCAGTTATGCTATCAGGCTCAAGATATAATCATGATTTAAAAAGAATATCGTACATCTTATCCATGAACTTTTTTTCGGCTGCGAGAGATGCAAGCGTAAGTTGTATAATCTGTCCAAGTACCATATTAGAAGACATAAAGAGAGAGTTTGACGGTGGTATATGTACATCAGATGACCCTAAAACAGTATTCTTCCAGGCACATGAAGCAATATCCAAGCAGAGAAAAACCGACTTCGATACAGTCATTGGAGAAAACTGTAATATTGCGGAATCGGTTGTGATATCCCCTAAGAATGTTAAGATAGGAAATAATGTAACCATAGATCCTAATGTTGTAATCTACGATGGCGTAGTAATTGACGACAATGTGAGGATTATGAGTGGTGCCGTCATAGGTTCACCAGCTTTCTACTATTATGGCGAAGGAGATAATAGAAAAAATGTATATAGCTCTGGATCTGTACATATATATGAGGGAGCTTCAATTCACCCAAATGTAACCATACAAAAAGGTGTAATCGGCGGAGAAACAAAAATTGGTAGATATTCATCGATAGACACTTGTGTAATCTGCCATGATGTATATATTGGTGAGAAAACAATAGTAGCAGCCGGTTCAAGCTTTGGCGGATGGGTCGAAGTAGGCGAAAACGCATATATTGGACTAAAGGTTGCTTGTGCACCTAAGGTCAAAATAGGTAAGAATAGCAAGGTATCTATGGGGGCCGTGGTGACGAAGGATGTTCCGGATAACTCGCAGGTATCGGGTAATTTTGCAATAGAACACGAGCTTTTTATCGAACATCTAAAATCAATTTTAAATGCAAATAATATAAAATAGGATACTCTATGAATTTAAAAGTTTTATACATAACATTTACTGATTTTGGAGAGCTTTCATCCGGGTCATCGGTAAGGCCGTTTAGAATGTACAACGCGCTAATAAATCTGGGCTACGATGTAAAACTCTTAGAAGGACAGCAAAATAGAAGAAAGGAAAGACAAGCTAATGTTAAAGAAGTTTTAAATTGGCTTGATACAAACAAACCTGATATATGCTATGTCGAGCCGCCTTCGGGTCCATTCTTCAATCAAATAGATATAAGCCTTTTGAAGAAGGTTCACAGGATGGGAATTCCTATTGGGCTGTTCTATAGAGATTTCTACTGGAGGTTCTCAAAGTGGGCATGGAAGGGAACACCTCTTTGGAAGCAAAGTATTCTTAAAATGATGCATAGAAGAGATCTTGCAGCATTTAAAAAATATTGCGATGTGGTCTATTTCCCTTCACAGGAATGTACAAAAGTTCTTGCTGATGTGAAGTTTAAAGAAATTGGAATATTACCGCCGGGCTGCAATGAACCTAGAGGCGGAGTCAAGCTAGGAGCAAGGGAAATATTTTATGCTGGAGGTGTCAGAGAAGCTGACGGTATAGATGATCTTCTTATTGCTCTAGATAGAATTAACAAAAGTGGACTAGATGTGAAGCTAAATCTTATAACCAAAAAAGAAGAACTAGTTCATATCAAAAATAGCAGTCTACTAGATAGTGATTGGATAGAGGTAATGGAAGCTTCGGGAGAGGCGCTAGAACCTATATATGCAAAATGCGACCTAGGAATACTGCCAAAAAAAAGACATTTCTATATGGATATGGCAATATCGGTAAAGGTTCTAGAGTGCATGAGCCACGGACTACCCATGATATCCACTGACTGTCCAGCCATGGCAAGATTCATAGAGCAAAACGAAAGCGGTATCATTTGTAAGGAAGGTTCTGAGAGTATAGAAGAGGCTATTCGTAGATACTATACTGACGGAAAACTTTACAATAAGCTGATAGAGAATGTAAAAAAAGCGGCACTGAATAACACATGGGAGAAGAGAATTGAGCAGGTAGTTAATGACCTGCTTAATGCATAGTTATTTAGACTAAATACAAAGGAGAATCGGATACTAATCAGTATCAAAGAATACGTTATGAAGATAATGCATGGAATGAGAGAAATTGCGGGGCAGGCGTACTACTCGGTAAAAGGGCTGAGAAGCAATGGATATGACGCAAAGTTAATATTATGGGACGAGTCTACTCTTAAATACCCATATGATGTATGTCTTAAGATGGTACAGGGTAAGAGGTACATGTATCCTATATATGTGGTTAAGACATTTGCCAATTTCGTAAAGTGTGCGTTCAAATACGATACATTTCACTTCCATTTCGGGCATAGTCTTTTACCTTGGAATTTAGACCTGCCTTTTTTGAAGTTATTGAAGAAAAATATTTTCTTCGAGTTTCATGGCTCAGATGTGAGGCAAGAATCAATTGCCTATAGGATGAACCACTACTGGAGAGAGGTTGGGCTAACAAACGAAGAAAGGCTGAGAACAAGAATGCTTAAGCTGGGAAAGTATGCTAAAGCTTTTATTGTTCACGATGATGAACTGCTTCCTCATTTTTCACAGGAGCTAAAACCATATATCGTTCCCCTAAGAATAGATCCTGAGAGACTTACACCAAAGTACCCTGATCCGTATAAGAAGTCTTTGACCATAGTACATGCTCCATCAAATCGAGGATTTAAGGGCACTAAATATGTTCATGAGGCGATAGAAAAACTCAAAGAAAAATACGATATCGAATATATCTTAATTGAAGAGATGACTCAGGATGAGGCATTTAAGGAATATCTAAAGGCAGATATCATTGTTGATCAGATTATAATTGGAACCTATGGAGTATTTGCTATAGAGGCAATGGGTATGGGTAAGCCGGTAATCACATATATTACTGAAAAAATGAGAAAGACATTTCCGGATGAGCTTCCTATTGTCAGTGCATCACCGCTTACGATAGAAAGTGAGATCGAAAAGCTGATTCTTGACGGGCAGAGAAGACATGATTTGGGTGTCAAAGGTCGAAAATATATCGAAACCTACCATGATTGCAAGAAAAACGCAAAAGTGATAGCTAAGATCTATGAGGGGACTGCAAATAAAACAAAGGGAAAGGATGCTTTTGAGGAAGTAAAAGAGCTTTAACTATGAGTGATAGCAAGTTTGGTAATTTCATAAAAGGAAGTGCGATACTAGTACTTGCAAATATGATGATTAAGGCGATAAATTTCTTTCTTTTACCGCTTTATACTAAATATTTGACACCTACAGAACTTGGTATTTCCGATGCTATAACCAATGTAACAGCTATACTTTTGCCTATTCTTATGTTAGGACTTGATTCCGCCTTCAGTGCCTTTTACTTCGATGAGAGAACGGAAGAACATAAGCGTAAAGTATTCAATACATCGCTGGTAACTCTTATAATTGCGGGAATTGTACCGTTTATAATAGCTATATTTAGTAGGGACATTTCACTATGGCTATTCGGTACCGAAAAGCATCAGATTCTAGTTGCAGTGGCGCTCATAACGATAAGCTTTAACCTTTGGTATACACCATATGCGCTATATGCGAGGATGGAAAATCGCATGTTCCTGTTTGCAATGGTAAATGTGAGCGCATCGCTTTTGATGATAGGCTCAAATATAGTATTTGTATCTGTAATGCACCTTGGCGCGTTTGCTTTGATACTGAGTTCTGCTATAGTTCAGCTGTTTCAGATGCTCGCATATCTAGTCTTTATGCCGAGGCTGTTTAAATATAAAGAGTACGATAAAAAGCTTTTGAATAAAATGCTTAAGTATTCAATTCCTATAATTCCAACTGCTATTGCAGCTTGGTTTTTGAACCTTTCAGACAGATACATCATATTGCATTACTTTTCTGCTGCAGAGGTGGGAATCTATGGTATAGGCGCTAGGTTTAGCTCAGTGCTATCAATTCTATCAAATGCAGTATTTACAGCATATACGACATTTGCCTTTGATAAGAAGGATGATGAGGACGCAAAGTATCAGTATAAGCGAGTGCTTGGCTTTTATTATATGATTTTGATGATCACATGTATTTTCGTGACAATGTGGGGCAAGGAGATAATCTCTTTGATGTCGAATTCAGCATATGGTGCGGCTTATTTACTACTTCCAGGCTTGCTGTTTGGACAGGTGATGTACGGCGTTTCTGTCATAGTTGGATATGGTCTTTCATTTGAAAAAAAGACAAACTATATTTTCGCAGCAAATGTCATTGGTGCAGTCCTTAACATAATACTAAATTTTGCATTTATACCAAGCTTTGGTGTTGAGGCAGCTGCTTATACAACATATGTAGGCTACTTTGTCATGGCGATACTTTTATATGTATTTGCGCAAAAGTTTTATCCATGTGACTATGCAATATCAAAGGTTATAATCAGCAATGTTATTATAATTGCGCTAGCTACATTCATGAATCACTATGAGATGGCTTTAGGAATCAGAGCTTTGCTCACAGCGGCTAGCCTTGCTTTGATATTTATTTTATATAGGGATGCAATCAAAGATATATTTATGATTCTTGTGAGAGTCAAGAGAAAAATAAGGGGTTAAGATGAATCAAATTAAGCAAAAGACGGATTACATACTGGTAACTGCACTGGTTCTATCAGTCTTTTTTGGTGCAAGTATCAGCTTTGGTTTCAGAGTTATGGGTATTGTCATAACTCTGTTTAGATTTGCTATACCGCTACTTTTTGCAGCATTTGTTTATCGCGCATATAACAAAAAAAGACTCAGCTTTGAGTCGTTAGAAAAATCATTTTTGCTATTGCTACTTATCTGGTTTTTATACGCTATATTTTTAATGTTCTTCCGAGGATTTGTAAGCGATAAGGATGCAATTAGGGAATTATTACAACTTGTTTTGCAGTTTTTTGTAGCTGCCTCAGTGCTTCTTGCAATCAAAGTAGAGGGCATGGAAGAAAAGATTATACAAATTTGTAAGTTTTCCATCGTGGTTCTTAGTGCTATAGGAATTTTTGAGATAATGACAGGAATTCACCTGCCGACTTCTAGTTACTTCAATGTTTCAGCTATGGCAAATTCAACGAGCAATCCTCCATCAGTAGCAACAGGAATCTTCTTTAATGAAAACGATTATTGCGCATGTCTTGCACTGTTTTCACCGTTGTTTTTCCCACAGGTTGGAAAGAACTTATCTGTAAACATCTTAAGGATGATTGAACTTTCTTTGATGGAATTCATACTTCTAAAGGATGATGCGATTATATGTCTATTTGGTATATTTCTTGGACTTGTATTCTACTCTGTTTTTGCAACTGTTAAGTATAGATGGCTTATCGCAGGTGGAATTTATGCTTTTGTACTAGAAAAAACGATAATGGCATTTTCTCTTAAGAGGGGAGCGGGCAAAGGGCTTAGCTCAGAAGTCAAGGAACAGTTTTCTGGTGTGAACACCCAGACAGGTTCTGCATATGTTAGAATGCACACTTATATCAAAGAGTTTACACACTCAATAAGCGAGGCCAAAGGACTTGGATTTGGTCCTTATGGGGTTAATAAATTCTTGACACCCTTTGATCACGACTATGTTTTGAGCAATCCGCATTCGCTATGGCTAGAACTTATAGCTAACTATGGTGTTTTGATATTTGTGTTTTTCGTTACAATCTGTTTGCTTTCGTTAGGGGTACTGATTGTATGTGGAGATAGAAAGGATCCAATTAGAGCAGTACTTATATCTATGGATGTAATTTTTGTTATAGTTGGATTTGCATCTAGTAACTATATTGGAATCGCATACTGGTGGATTCTCATAGCTTTATCGGTTGGATACTCATCAAAGCTTTTAATAAGCAGTGGAATTAAGATTAAAAGGAAATATGTAATAGCTTCAGTAGTATCTCTTCTTTGCTTGATAGCAGTGTCATATAAATTGCTGAGCTCAAGTAGTATAATGTTCAAATTCCAGGAACCTCTCAAGTCTAGTTTTGAAACGGAGGAGAAGTATAATTTTAACCGACTTACCGAAAAGCATGTTGACAAAGTAAAAATTGTAATTGATGGTAAGGAAGTCAAGTGCTTTGATGTGAAGAATGGTGAGTTCAGCTACCAAATGGATTTAGCGGGACTAAGTGAAGGATGGCACCAATATAGATACGAATATTATACAGGTGATGGTAAAGATGCAGGACACGAGGTCATACTCGTCAATAAGGTAAATAGTAAGGCATCTGTTTTGATTCCTGAAGAGGATGCAATTAAGGCTAGATATTTCAACAGAACAGCCATGGTGGAACCGTTAGATTTCTACCCTGACAAGAAGGCAGCAAATAAACCTTATTCAGCACTCGGCGCATATTGGATGCCTAATGAGATGACACGTAAGAATGTTGATGAAGTGGTTAAGCTGGATAAGAATGGAGTTCCAAAGATTGTTTCAGGAGAGAACCATTTTGAATACGATCCGGAGTTGATAGCTAGCTATGCCTTGATGTGGTATAGTGATTCACTACTTAACAAGAATGCAGATTCTGAGAAGAATTTTATCAGTTGTAGTAAATGGCTTATGGACAATCAAAAGTCTGATGGAAGTATACCTATGCTTCTTGGTAGAAGGTATAGAGAAGAAACTATAAATAAAGGATGGATATCTGCGAGTGTGCAAGGTATGGTGCTTAGCGTATTCTCAAGAGCGTATGCTGTTACGGGCGATGAGTCATATATCAAAGCAGGTGATAAGGCCTTAAAATATATGACAGATAATTGCCTAAAGGAATATGATGCTGATACGAATAGGAATTCAAAGCTCCTAAGCTACCTGACAGAGGAAGGTAATTTCTCATATTATGAGGATGTTTCAGGTCAGGAGGCGCACTTTAGACTAGATACTCAGCTCTATGTTTTAATAGGTTTATATGATTGGAAGATGATAGATGCTGATGACAGCAATAAGGAGCTTGCATCAAAGAAATTTGATGAGGGAGTTTCTATGCTAAGTAGAACTATAGCACTATACGATTTAAATGGCTATCTGTCAGGTGATTTAATGCATATTTCAGATCGTAAGCTTATAGGTTTAGATGTAGACGATAAATTCGTTAAGATTATTCCTATGCTGAAAGCGGTTTCTGAAATCAGCGGAAATGATGAAATAACAAAGGCATATGAGAAGTATAGTAGCTTCACAAAGGACAAATTTTACAAGCAGAGTGATGAACTAATATATAAGTAAAGTTATATTTTAATATTTAGATAGAAGTGATTCAAAGTGAATAATAAAGTTTTACATGTTTGCTCAAACAGAAACCCAATATACGTGAATCTGTGGGATGAGCTAATTGAAAATAAAATAGATTTAAGTGTGTTTCACTTCAGTAATAAGAGAGTGGGCATGCCAGAGCCAGGTAGCATCTATGACAAAGAGTACATAGATACTTCGCTTCCTTTTAGCAATATTGATAGATGGTTCTTCTTCAATAAAGAGAAAAAGGTGATGAGAGCCTTAAAAAATCGTCTATCTGGAAAATCATTCAATATGATACATGCGCACACTCTGTTTTCAGAGGGTTATCTTGCATATAAGCTACATAAGGAAAGTGGAATACCATACATAGTCGCAGTAAGAAACACGGATATAAATGTGTTCTTTAAATATAGGAAATATCTACATGGTCTTGGATGTGAGATTCTTAAGAATGCAGATAGGATCATATTTCTGACATCAGTATATGAGCAGAAACTTTTTGACAAATATATACCCAAAAAGTTTAGAGATGAGCTGAAAAGCAAAATTGTTATAATACCAAATGGTATAGACAGTCTATTTCTAAACAATATGGCACAGCCAAGAAGTAGGGTTTCAGAGAACAAGCTAAATGTCATTACCGTTGGAATGGTAAACAAAAATAAGAATCAGACGTATATATGCGACCAGCTAGAAAAATACCAAAATGACAATCCCGACATCATAGTCTCATATAAGAATTTTGGAATAATTAGATTTGAAAGGGATAAAAAATATGCGGCTTTGCTAAATAAATATCCTTTTGCAGAGCGTTGCGAGCCAAAGAGTCATAAGGAACTAATAGAAGAGTACCGTAAGGCCGATATTTTTGCTTTGCTATCAAAGACAGAAAGTTTTGGAATCGTCTATGCAGAGGCAATAAGCCAAGGGCTCCCAATTCTATATACTAAGGGTGAAGGCTTTGATACTCAGTTTGATGACGGTGTTGTTGGTCATGCCGTCGATTTATCAAAGAATGGTGATTTTGTTCAAAAGCTAGAAAGCATTTTAAAAGATTATGAGGGATTTTCAAAAAGAGCTCTCGAAGGTGCAAGTAAGTTTGACTGGAAGAAAATTGGAAGACGTTATAGCGAGCTATATGCTGAAGTTATTCAGGCAAATGGAGGGATTTATGAGATTTAAATTGAGATTTTGTCTAGCCATTATCATTATTTTGACCGTGGGAATGGTAATTTCGTATGCAGATGAGACAGAACAACAAAATCATAACACCAGCATAAATGAAACCCAGTTCAGTACGCAGGCAAATGACGAGCAAACAAGCAATCAGGTAGCAGAAGAGAGCAATGAAGTAAGATCCGAGCCACTAGCATTAGCACCAACCAATCAGTGGATTGAGACTAGCGGACAAAAATTCTATGTAGATGCGGATGGAAATTATGTTAAAGGCATCTACGAGGTTGATAACGTAATATATTACTTTGATACTGAGAGCGGTGCTCTTGTAAAATCTGCAGCTTGGAGAATTTGGAATGGTAAGAGATATTTTACTAATTCTGAAGGTATAGCTTACAGAAATCAGTTCATATCATTTGGACCATATAAATTCTATATGGGAGCTGATGGTGCTGCCCAGACAGGTATTTATGCTACTATAGATGGAAGCATGTACTATGCCGACGATACGGGCGAGGTGATTAGAAAAGCTCAGTGGATAACGCAAAATGGCAAGAGATATTTTACTAATGCAGAGGGCAGATTATATAGAAATCAGTTCATAAGTTTTGGTCCACATAGATACTATATGGGAGCTGATGGTTCAGCCCAAACAGGTATTTTTGCTGCAAATGACGGAAGCATGTACTATGCCGACGATACGGGTGAGGTAGTTAGAAAAGCCCAGTGGATAGAAAAAGATGGCAAGAGATATTTTTCTAATGCTGATGGCAAGCTATATAAAAATCAATTCATAAGCTTTGGTCCTCGCAGATACTATATGGGTCCTGATGGAGCAGCTATGACAGGTAGATTTACTGCAAATGACGGTAAGGACTATAATGCAGATGACAAAGGTGAATTAATCACAAATAAAGCGCAGTGGGTTGTTCGTGACGGAAAAAGATATTTTATAAATACTGAAGGCCACATGTATCGCAACCAGTTCATAAGCTTCGGACCATATAGGTTCTATATGGGAGCTGACGGTGCAGCTATGACAGGCGTGTTTAAAGCAAAGAATGGCAACATGTACTATGCTGATAATACTGGAGAGATTGCAAGAAAAGCACAGTGGGTCGAGCAAAACGGCAAGAGATATTTTTGCGATAATACCGGAGAGCTATATGTTAATATGCTGATCAGCTTTGGTCCATATAGATACTATATGGGTAAAGATGGTGCTGCCATGACTGGATTTTTCAAAGCGCCAAACAATCACAGCTATAATGCTGATGAAACTGGAGAGCTTATCAGAAAAGCGCAGTGGATAGAGCAAGATGGCAAGAGGTATTTCTCTAATGAGGATGGGGAAATTTACACAAACCAGTTTCTATATTTTGGACCAACAAAATACTTTGTTGGACCTGATGGGGCAGTTAGAGACGATATTAACTTTGATGGAATAGACTTTGGAATAAGGCAGAGTCCTAACTATAACATCGGAAGAGCAGAAAAACCAATAGACTATATAGTTATTCATCACTGGGGACATGAGGGACAGTCTTTCTCAGGAGTCGTTTGCTGGCTTTGCAGAATGAATGGAGATTCTTCAGCTCATTATGTTGTGCAGGGCGGCAGAGTTGAGTGCATAGTAAATCCAAACGATACAGCTTGGCATGCAGGAAACTGGAACTACAACCTCAGAACCATAGGAATCGAGTGCAGACCTGAAATGACAGATGGTGACTTTGACACCACAGCAAGGCTCATCGCAAATCTTTGGAAGATGTACGGAAAGAAGCCTATAATTGGTCATAGAGACATAATTCCAACAGCTTGCCCAGGCAAATACTATACAAGGTTTGCAGAGCTTACGCAGCTAGCCGAAACCTACTATAATAAGAAATAATTCGGAGGAAAAATGAATTTTGATATTTTGATAATTGGCGCGGGAATTAGTGGCACCATGCTAGCTAGAGAGCTTTCTCGCTACAAGCTTAAGATAGCGGTGGTCGACAAGGAAAACGACGTGGCCAATGGAGCTACTATGGCAAATTCTGCGATAGTTCATACAGGCTACGATCCAGAGGACGGAACGCTAAAGGCAAAGCTAAATGTTAGGGGCGCGCGTATGTACCCTAAGCTTTGTGAAGATCTAAACTGCCTTATCAAAACAACGGGTGCCTATGTTGTTGCTTGTAGCAGCGACGAGGAAAAGCAACTTGATGTCCTTGCAGGAAGGGCTTTGAGCAGGGAAATACCGCATGAGTTTTTGACAGGTGATGAGGCGAGAAAGCGCGAGCCAAACCTAGTTGATGCAATAACCAAGGTACTTTCGTTTCCTACGACAGCAGTAATCTACCCATGGGAAGTTGCAATCGCATGCATGCAGGTCGCAATAGGAAACGGCGTAGAGCTGTTCCTAAACCACGAGGTTAAGAGCATATCAAAATCAGAAAGCGGCTATACTGTCAAAGCGGGTGACAAGGAATTTAGTGCCAAAGTAGTTGTAAATGCCTCGGGCACTGGTGCAGAAGAAATCTGCAAGATGATCACAGAAAATGTAGGTTTTCAGATTAAGCCAAGATGCGGAGAATACTTTGTCATAGAAAAGAATGTGCACATCGTAGATAATGTCATTTTCCCAGTACCTACGGAGAAGGGAAAGGGCGTTCTTGCAGTCCCTACAGTTTATGGAAATACTTTGATTGGTCCAAACAGCGAGCCTATAGAGAATGCGAGCATAGCGACAAGCGATGATGGAATAAAGTACATAAAGGACAACATTCTTAGAATTCTAAAGGAAGTTCCCCTAAACAAGGCGATTCGTACCTTTGCTGGCGTAAGACCAAGCTCAACATCAAAGGACTTCATCATTGAGCCACTAGGGGAGGATAATCCTAATTTCATAAATATCGCATCAATAGAGTCACCAGGGCTTGCAAGCTCGCCTGGAATTTCAGAGTACGTAATCGAAGAGTACATCAAAGATAGACTAGAGCTTGAGCTAGACCCTGATGCAGTCATGACGAGAAAGGGCGATATCGTGATGGCAAAGCTCACAGATGAAGAGAAGAATGCTGTCATCAAAGAAAACCCACAGTATGGAAATATAGTCTGTCGCTGCGAGCAGATTTCAGAGGGAGAAATCGTTGCAGCTATAAATGCGGTATGCGGTGCGCGTAGTGTCAAAGGTGTAAAGAAACGCGTTCGTCCAGGAATGGGTAAATGCCAAGGAGGATTCTGCGAGCCTAAGGTTGTTGAAATCTTAGCACGAGAGCTAAACTGCTCGCCAGTTGATGTCGTGCTTGACAGAAAGAAATCAAAGATATTAGGAAGGGAGAATCGCTAGTATGAGACATTGTCAGGCAGTAGTTATAGGTGGAGGCTGTGGCGGTCTTGCTGCGGCAGCAAAGCTAAAGCAGGAAGGTCTCAAAGATGTAGTTCTCATCGAAAAAGATGCAGAGCTAGGCGGCGTTCTCAACCAATGCATACATAATGGCTTCGGTCTAACAACTTTTAAGGAGCAGCTCAGCGGGCCAAGTTTTGCGGAAAGATACGAAGATCAGGTAGTTGAAGCCGGTGTCGAAGTAAAACTGAACACCATGGTTACGCACATGAGTAGCGATAGAATTATCGAGTATGTAAACCAGGACGAAGGCTACCAAAAGCTTCAGGCAGAAATAATCATTCTATCAGTCGGCTGCTACGAAAGAAGCCGAGGTGCTCTAGCTATTTCCGGTGAACGTCCGACAGGAGTCTACACAGCAGGTCAGGCTCAGAGATATCTAAACATAGACGGCTACATGGTAGGAAAGAGCGTATTCATATTGGGCTCAGGTGATATAGGACTCATCATGGCAAGAAGAATGAGCCTTGAGGGAGCAAAGGTGCTCGGCGTGGCAGAGCTCATGCCTTACAGCAACGGACTTCCAAGAAATATGAAGCAGTGTCTTGATGACTTTGGGATTCCGCTATATCTCTCACACACAGTAACCAATGTTTACGGTGAAGATAGACTAGAAAAAATTGAACTAGCAAAGGTGGACGAAAATAGAAAACCTATCCCAGGAAGCGAGATGTATTTTGATGTAGATACACTTCTGCTAAGCGTAGGGCTGATTCCAGAAAACAGCCTTGCAGAGGAAGCAGGAATCTCCATGGACATGAGCACTCGCGGCCCTATAGTAGACGAAAACTACATGACGTCAGTGCCAGGAATTTTCGCATGCGGAAACGGGCTTCACGTTCACGACCTAGCAGACTTTGTAACAAAGCAGGCAGGAGAAGCTGCGCTAGGTGCACTCAGATACCTAAACGGTTCGGGCGGTGATTACAGCAGTGTCAAAGCAGGAAACCTCATCGGCTACGTGGTTCCAGCAAAGCTGCACAAGGAAAACTTGCCTAAGACTGTAACTCTCTATTTCAGGGTTAGAAAGCCTTTGATAGATGTTACAATAGAAATAAGTAAGGGCGAAAAGGTGATAAGGTCAATCCATAAAGATCACCTGATACCTTCTGAGATGGAGCAGGTAATTATTGCAAATAGCATGCTAGAGGATGCCGAAGGGGATCTGCTAGTTCAAATAAAGGAAAGCTAAAGGAATTGAAATGAGACAAGAGGAATTAGTTTGTGTCAACTGCCCAAAGGGCTGCAATGTAACAGTGCAGCTCGAGGGAGATGAGGTCAAAGACGTACAGGGATATGGCTGTAAGGAAGGTCTAAATTACGCACGCCAAGAGGTAATAAGACCTATGCGAATCCTTACATCAACGGTTAGGATAGAGGGCGCTTTGAGCAGAGTTATTCCAGTCATAACGGATGGTGAAATACCTCTAGATATGTGGCAGGAGGCAATGGATGAAATAAAAACTATCAAAGTACAGGCACCGATTGCAGTAAACCAAATTATTGTTGCGGATTTTTTGGGAACGGGTGTAAACCTCGTGTCAAGTAGAACTATGCGAAAAGCCTAAATGCACTTGATAAATACAAGCTTTATGAATTTCCCATACTTGTTTAAAATAAGTAGATTTTATGATATACTACAAGGTGCTAATAAACGGTAGGAGGCAAAGATGAGCGAACCTATTTCAAATAACTTTATACATAATTTCATAGACAAGGACTTGGAGGACGGAGTATACAAAGAGGTATATACTCGTTTTCCACCTGAGCCAAATGGCTATCTTCACATCGGACATGCTAAGGCAATTTGCGTCAACTTCACAACTGCGCTAAAGTACAATGGAAAGTGCAATCTCAGATATGACGATACAAACCCTGTCAAGGAGGATGTAGAGTATGTTGATGCAATCGAAGAGGACATCAAGTGGCTTGGTTTTAAGTGGGAGAAACAGCTATGGGCGTCTTCATATTTTGAGACAATGTACGATGCTGCTGTTGCCTTAATCAAAAAGGGAAAGGCCTTTGTAGATGACCTTACTGCAGAGCAGATTAAAGAGTACAGAGGAACTCTAAAGGAACCAGGTAAGGAAAGCCCATACAGAAATAGAAGTGTAGAGGAGAATCTCGCTTTGTTTGAGGACATGAGAGCTGGCAAGTTTGCCGATGGCGAAAAAGTCCTAAGAGCAAAGATAGATATGTCATCTCCTAATATAAACATGAGAGATCCTGTAATTTACAGAATCGCGCATGTTACACACCACAATACAGGAGACAAGTGGTGCATCTATCCGATGTACGACTTTGCTCACCCTATTGAGGATGCGATTGAAGGAATCACACACTCCCTTTGTTCGCTGGAGTTTGAGGACCACAGACCGCTATACAACTGGGTTTTGGATGAAGTTGGCTTTTGGGAAAATCCACCTCGCCAGATTGAGTTTGCAAGACTTAACCTAACAGGAACGGTTATGAGCAAGAGACTTCTCAAGGGACTCGTTGATGATGGCGTTGTTGAGGGCTGGGATGATCCGCGCATGCCGACTATTGCAGGACTTAGACGCAGAGGCTATACACCTGAGGCAATCAGAGACTTCTGCGAGAGAATAGGCGTGGCCAAGGCTAACAGCACGGTTGAATCATCACTTCTTGAGCACTGCGTCAGAGAAGACCTTCAGGACAAGGTTGAGAGCAGAAACGTAGTTGAGAATCCTATCAAAGTTGTAATCACAAACTATCCTGAGGACAAGACAGAGATGGTTGAGATAGAGAACAATAAGAATGTTCCAGAGATGGGCGTGAGAGAGATTCCATTCTCAAATGAACTCTACGTCGATGGAGAGGACTTCATGGAGGTTCCTGCAAAGAAGTATTTCAGACTCTTTCCGGGTAACGAGGTTAGATTCAAGGGCGCATACTTCATCAAGTGCGAGGAAGTCATCAAAAACGAAGATGGAAGCATCAAAGAGCTTCACTGTACCTATGATCCTGCAACAAGAAGCGGACTTGACTTCACAGAGCGTAAGGTTAAAGGTACAATCCACTTCGTTGATGCTAAGACTGCTGTTCAGATTAAGATTAGAGAGTACGATCAACTTTTGATAGAAGATGAGGATGGAAATCTAGTTCCTAATGAAGCATCTAAGGTAGAGAAAATTGCCTACGCAGAGCCAGCGCTTGCAGATGCAAAGGCGGGAGAACGCTTCCAGTTCTTTAGACATGGATACTACATCGCTGATAGCAAGCTAACAACGGATGATGAAAAGGTATTTAACAAGATTGTAGGGCTAAAGAGCAGCTACAAGCCAAACAAGTAGAAATACGTTTCAGATGGGACCTAGAGCTTTATGTAGCTTGACAAGTTAGGCCCAAAAAGATAATATATCAGTGTGTAATTTCACCTTTTGATAGGTGATTTACATGCGAACTTATTCAGATTTTTACGAAAGAGGTACGATAATGAAGAGAATCAAGACTATAGAGACAAGAGATCTTAAGGACAGCCTAAAGGACGGCGGCTGTGGTGAGTGCCAGACATCATGCCAGTCAGCTTGCAAGACTTCATGTGGTGTAGCTAACCAGGAGTGCGAGAAGAAGAACTAGTATGGTACATCAGTATAAGCTAAATGGTTACAATATTGTAATCGACGTTTATAGCGGAGCAGTACATGTGGTGGATGATGTTGCTTATGACATCATCCGTCTTTTTTGTGAGAAGACTAAGGACGAGCTTGTTGCTTACATCATGAAGAACTACGGACATCTTGAGGATGTGACAGAGGCTGAGGTAATCGAGACCTATGAAGATGTTGTTTCACTAAAGAAAGCGGGTAAGCTGTTTACCGAGGACATCTACGAGCCTAAGGCAAGCGTTCTAAAAAACAGACATACGGACATAAAGGCGCTATGTCTTCATGTTGCGCATACATGTGATTTGACATGTTCATACTGCTTTGCAGGACAAGGAAGATTTAAGGGAAAGAGCGCTTTGATGAGCAAGGAAATTGCTCGCAGAGCCATTGACTTTTTGATAGAGAACTCAGGTTCAAGGCGCAATCTTGAGGTCGATTTCTTTGGCGGGGAGCCACTTCTTAACTTTGATGTAGTTAAGGACACGGTTGCTTACGCAAGGTCGATTGAGAAGGAACACGGCAAGAACTTTAGATTTACTTTGACGACTAATGGCATGGGCATAAACGATGAGGTTATCGAGTTTGCTAACAAGGAATGTCATAATGTTGTTTTGAGCCTAGATGGACGTAAGGAAGTCCATGACCGCGAGAGAACGACCGCAGACGGCAAGGGTAGCTATGATGTCATAGTTCCTAAATTTCAGAAGCTCGTTGAGTCGCGTGGTGGCAAGGGCTACTACATTCGCGGAACCTATACAAAGTACAATACGGATTTCACTGAGGATATCAAGCAGATGCTAGATCTAGGCTTTGATGAGCTGTCGCTTGAGCCTGTTGTCTGTGAGCCCGATAGCGAGTTTGCGCTTAGTAATGAAGACCTTCCTGTGATTTTTGAGCAGTATGAGAAGCTTGCTACGGAAATGATTGAGAGGCACAAGCAGGGCAAGGATTTCACCTTCTATCACTATATGATAGATTTGAACCATGGACCTTGCATATATAAGAGGATTTCGGGCTGTGGTTCGGGTACTGAGTACTTTGCGGTGACGCCTCAGGGAGACCTCTATCCATGTCACCAGTTCGTTGGTGAGCCTCAATATTTGATGGGCAATATCTTTGATGGAATCAAAAGAGATGATATCAAGGATGAGTTCAAAATGTGCAATGTCTACGCTAGAGAGGACTGCCGTGATTGCTGGGCTAAGCTATATTGTAGCGGTGGCTGTGCAGCTAATGGCTTTAAGTCTTCCGGCGATATCAGAGGTGTTTACGAGTTCGGCTGCGAGCTCTTCAAGAAGCGTATGGAATGCGCGATAATGAAGGAGATTGCTATCAGCGAGCTATAGCTTGCCAAGAGCGAATTTGATCAAACCTTTACAAAGAGGGAGAGAGATGAGAATAAATAAGTATATAGCATCTGCAGGGATCTGCAGTAGGCGTAAGGCTGATGAGCTTATTACCAACGGAAATGTCAAGGTCAATGGGGCTGTTTTGACAAGCCCGGGCTACGAGGTCTGCGAGGGTGATAAGGTCACAGTAAATGGTAAACCCATCGATGCTGAACGCAAAAAAGTATATATTCTTCTGAACAAGCCTATCGGATACGTTACGACTGTGAGCGATGAGCTCGGAAGGGCTACGGTCATGGAGCTGGTGACGGATTTTGAGGAGAGGCTCTTTCCTGTGGGAAGGCTTGACTACAACACTTCAGGCATGATAATTCTCACAAACGACGGAGAGTTTGCCTATAAGCTTGCGCATCCAAAGCACGAGCTGCCAAAGACTTATAGAGCACATGTTGCAGGATACCTATCAAAGCAGAAGTATCACCGCCTGATGAATGGTGTTGATATCGGAGGCTTTAAGGTCAAAGCCGATTCAGTTGAGATAGTAAAGGATTTGCCCAAGTCGACTATAGTGGATATCACTATTCACGAGGGCAAGAATAGACAGGTCAGAAAGATGTTTGCAGCTGTCGGAAACCAGGTCCAGGAGCTTCAGCGCATAGCTATAGGAGACATCAAGATTGGAAGGCTTTCCTTGGGTCACTACCGCAAGCTGACAAGAGAAGAGATAAACAAATTACAAGGATAATAAAAACCACCGAGCAGAGTTTAGTAACTTTGACTCGGTGGTTTGTATTTTCGAAATAGAATATTCTTTAGAAGGCAAGAATTACGTGAGTATTACAGCAGTTTCTGTTGGAAAGTAGAAGATGTATTGTATAGAATAATGCATTTCATCAAAGTGAGATACTGGAACTTAATTTTATAATTTGCAGACAAAAAGGCACCGAAGTTCGGTGCCTTAGCTTTTATTGAAATCTGTATTTAACTACTTTCTCTTGCTTTCCTTTGGTGTTACGCAAGTTCCTGTAGCTCTAGCTACAACGATTGGCTCCTCAAGGAAGTCTGCTGCTGAAGCATTGATGTCTGTTCTAGCTACGATTACCTTACGAGCTTCAAATGACATCTTTCTTGATGTGTTTCCAATCTTTGTGATTTCGCCAACTGCTTCGATATAGTCACCTGCATATGTTGGAGCAAGGAATTCAACGTTATCGTAAGCGCAGAAAAGACCTTCGTCTCCGTCACACTTGATAAGAAGCTCTGTAGCAACATCACCAAATAGGTGTACCATGTGAGCTCCGTCTACAAGGTTTCCGCCGTAGTGAGCGTCCTTTGCTGACATTCTAACTCTAATCATTGAAGTGATTTTCTCTTCCATTACTGTTCTCCTTTTGCATATATACATCATTGATAATACTTTATAAATAAATTATAGCTTTAGGCTGCGAGACTGTCCACATAAAAACGGTTGCAAAAAGGCACTTAATGCGTTAATATTGGAAATAAGCAAAATGAACCGAAAAAGGTTCGACAAATGGAGTGAACATTAAATGAATAACAATTATGGAATCAATAGGGTTCTAGAGCCAAAGCATGTGCTTCCAACTTCGGCTTGGCAGCTTGACAATAACCACAATATATTTCCTAATGAGATTCGTATAGATATCAGGAGAATTCATATAGAGGGAACCAGCTTTAAGGAAATATGCCTTGAGGCAAACGACAACGATCAGAAGATTAAGCAGAAGATAATGGATATAGTTATCCGAAGGGGTAAGCTCCACAATCCAGTAACGGATACTGGTGGAATGCTCTATGGTGTGGTCAGTGAGATAGGCTCTGAACATGAGAATCTCAAGGGATTTAAGGTTGGTGACGAGGTTATATGTAATGCTTCTCTGACATCACTTCCCCTATATATAGATAAGATTACTTCCATAGATAAGTCGTTCGGACAGATAGAGGCAGAGGGATACTGCATTTTGCCAAATGATGTGCCGATAATAAGAAGGCCTCAGGGGCTGCCGCTAAAGCTTTTGATGTTCACCTTCAACGAATCGGGAACAATCTACAGAATAAGCAGTACAGCTGTAGGTAAGAGAAAGTTCCTCGTCGTCGGAAATAACCTTCTATCAAATTTGCTTTTTGGCTTTGCGATACGCAAGGTAGCAAGAGAAGATGCAGAGGTTATTTGCTTGCTCGACCATAAAACTGATATGGTGCTTAAGGGAGAAGGAATCAACCAGCTGATAAAGAAGGTTTTCACCGAGGTCCACTATGTGGATATCCTAAAACCGCTTGAGTGCATAGCTGATATTGACGGAGATTCTGCTTTTGACCTTTCAGTTAATTGTGCAGATATTCAGGGAGCAGAGACCATAAACATTCTCGCAACAAAGAGTGGTGGAACAGTAATCTTTGCTAATCTAATAAATAACTATAACATCGCACTTTACATAACAGAAGCAATATCTAGACAGCTAGACATCAGGTGTGCTGATGGTTATCTTGAGGCCTACGACAAGTTCGACATAGAGATTGTCAAAGACCTTGCTCCGTACATAGAAAATGCAGAGGAGACTACCATAAGACTAAAGGATGATTCTTCCTACGGCGGAACAAAGAGTAGGTTTGTCAATGCTAGTGGTGTGAATCAGACCATAATGGAGGACTTTGTATTTACGAGCCATGCGATGTCGGTTGTCATCGATGAGGTTTTGACTGTTGCAAAGTACGACTGTAATGTTTTGATTACCGGAGAAACTGGTGTCGGCAAGGAAAAGGTTGCTAATCTCATTCACAAGAACAGCAATAGAAAGATGCAGCCATTCATCAAAGTGAACTGCGCTTCGATTGCACCATCCATGCTAGAAGCTGAATTTTTCGGAGTCGAGAAGGACGAATCAAAAGGCCTTGAGACGAGCAAAAAGGGATTCTTTGAGTTTGCGGACAACGGCTCGCTTTTCCTCGATGAAATCGCCGATTTGCCGCCTGATATGCAGGCTAAACTTTTGAGGGTGATACAGGATGGAGAGTTCTTCAGAGTCGGAGGTCAGGAACCGATTAAATTCAATGTAAGAATCATTTCTGCAAGCAACAGGGAGCTAGAGGATTTGATAGATGCAGGTGGATTCAGAAGAGACCTATACTACAGACTAAATGTTGTTAGAATTAGGGTTCCAGCTTTGAGGGATAGACCTTCAGATATTCCTGTTTTGGTCGAGCACTTCCTCGATGCCTACGGAAAGGTTTTCTCAATCAAAAGGACGATAAACACAGATGCTCTAGACTACCTAGGTCAGTGTGAGTGGCCAGGCAATACAAGAGAGCTTGAGAACATCGTTCAAAGGCTGATGATTGCAGCTAGGAGCGAAGAGATAACCTTGATCGATGTAATGAGGGAGCTTCACGCGGATGTCTTTGATATGAATGTGATGAACTCGGGTGATGAGGCAATTGCCATGGAAGAGGTCAACATGCAGGTTATGGTCGAGAATTTTGAAAAGAATATAATCAAGCATGCCATAGAAAAATATGGTTCGACTCGTAAGGCAGCAAAGGCGATAGGTATAAGTCAAACTCAGCTCGTTCGCAAAAAAAACAAATACAACATATAACTACACACGGAATAATTAAACTTACTAATCAAGAAAATAACGAGCGTTAATTAAAAATGATTATAATATGGTTCGCGCGGTATTTTATGCGAACCGAAATCAATTCGCTTGTTATTTTTTTGTTAAATCCTTGTATACACGCAGTCAAGTATATAGAAAAAAATAGAGACTGATTTATAATATATGGAGAATGTATATTACATTATATACGCCAAATTAAGTTAGTTAAAATTTTTATAATTTTTAGGAGGAAGCTAATATGAAAAAGGGTAATCCATACGGTACTCACAGAGTAATTTCACCAAAGGGTGTTCTACCACAGCCAGCTGACGTTATCGATAACGATATGGAGATCTATGACAACGAAGTTAAGATCAATGTTCAGACACTAAACATCGACTCAGCTTCATTCACATCAGTTTGTGACCACGCTTGTGGAAAGAAGCCTGGAGATGATCTAACTGCTGAAGATATCGAGAAGATAAAGGAAACAATGCTTGGTATCGTTGCTAAGGCTGGTAAGCACAAGAACCCATGGACAGGTTCAGGCGGAATGCTTATCGGAACAGTAGAGGAAATCGGACCAGAGTGGAAGGGTGACCTAAAGGTTGGTGACAAGATTGCTACACTAGTTTCACTTTCACTTACACCACTTGTAATCGACGAGATCGTAGCTATGAGACCAGCTATCGACCAGGTTGACATCAAGGGACACGCTATCCTATTCCAGAGCGGTATCTACGCTAAGCTACCTGAGGACATGCCAGAAGGACTTGCTCTTTCAGCTCTTGACGTTGCAGGCGCTCCAGCACAGGCTGCTAAGCTAGTTAAGCCAGGAATGAAGGTTCTAGTTATCGGTGGCGGCGGAAAGTCAGGTCTAATGTGCCTATACGAGGCAAAGAAGAGAGCTGGCGTTACAGGTCAGGTTATCTGCGCTGCTGGTTCACAGAGATCAGAGGACAGAGCTCGCGAGTTAGATCTTGCTGATGCATACTTCCACCACGATGCTACAGATGCAGTTGGAATGTACGAGAAGGTTATGGAACTTACAAATGGAGAGCTTTGTGACCTTGTTATCAACTGTGTAAACATCGAGAACACAGAGATGGCTTCAATCCTTTGCACAAAGGACAAGGGTCTAGTTTACTTCTTCTCAATGGCAACAAGCTTCACAAAGGCTGCTCTTGGTGCTGAGGGTGTTGGTAAGGACGTTGACATGATCATCGGTAATGGCTACACAGCTGGACACGCTGAGATAACACTTCAGGTTCTAAGAGAGCACGAAGGACTAAGAAAGCTATTCAACGAGATGTACGCTTAATAGCAAATAATATAAGTATTTAAGAATACTATCAAACTATCAGAGCGCTAGCGCTTTGATGGACAAAATGACTATTGCGAGGTGGGGTGATGACTACCCCATCTCGAATTAACAATATTTCACAGGCTAACCTATGAATGAAAAGGAGAAAATCATGGCACTTAGAAATTGGAAAGACATTCCATTATTTAAGGATGTAACAGATGAGCAGTGGAATGACTGGCACTGGCAGGTTTCACATAGACTCTCAACAGTAGATGATATTGCTAAGGTTGTTAACCTAACAGAGAAGGAAAGAGCTGAAATCGAAAAGGTTATCGGTGGTTTCAGAGTAGGTATTACACCTTACTATGCATCACTTATGGATCCAGATGATCCAACAGATCCAGTAAGAATGCAGGCTGTTCCAACACTTTTGGAGATGCACAGATCACCTGCTGACGATGCTGACCCACTTCACGAGGACGCAGACTCACCTGCTCCTGGACTAACACACAGATATCCAGACAGAGTTCTATTCCTTATCACAGACCAGTGCTCAATGTACTGCAGACACTGCACAAGAAGAAGACTTGCAGGAGAGACTGACGGTGCTAGATCAAGAGAAGATATAGATGCATGTATTGCATACATCAAGAAGACTCCAGAAGTTAGAGACGTACTTCTATCAGGCGGAGATGCTCTTCTTGTTGAGGATGACACACTAGAATACATCATCAGCGAACTTAGAAAGATTGACCATGTTGAGATTGTTAGAATTGGTTCAAGAACACCAGTTGTTATGCCAATGAGAATAACAGACAAGCTCGTAAACATGCTTAAGAAATATCACCCAATTTGGCTGAACACACACTTCAACCACCCACAGGAAATCACAGCTGATGCTAAGGAAGCTTTGAGAAAGCTTGCTGATGCAGGTGTTCCACTAGGAAACCAGAGCGTACTTCTAAGAGGAATCAACGACGATAAGTCACTTATGATGGACCTTGTTCACGAGCTAGTTTTGAACAGAGTAAGACCTTACTACATCTACATCTGCGACCTATCAGTTGGTATCGAGCACTTCAGAACTACAATGGCTAAGGGACTAGAGATCATGGAAGGTCTAAGAGGACATACTTCAGGATACTGCGTTCCAACATTCGTAATCGACGCTCCAGGTGGTGGTGGAAAGACTCCAGTAATGCCACAGTACGTAATTTCAGAGACACCAGACAAGATCATTCTCAGAAACTACGAGGGTGTTATCACAACTTACACACAGCCACGCTTGCCAGAAGTTAAGTGCAACTTCAACTACAGAAATGGTAAGGAAGGCATCAAGGTTTCAGGTGTATCAGCACTTGGAGAAGGCTTGCAGATTAAGTCTATGGAGCCAGCTAACCTTGCAAGACACGAGAGAAACAAGCACTAGTTCTCGCAATATGTTAAATTTAATATGGGGGACTCCGGTCCCCCATACATTAGATATTAAGGAATTGATATGGGATTGATATATGACTTATCACAAAAATATAAGACTTTATCCATAGTGGGAATGTCCAAGAATGCTGGCAAGACCACTGCCCTCAATTACCTGATTGAAGAGGCGATGGACGAGGGAGTCATGTTAGGCATTACGTCTACTGGACGTGATGGAGAGACTGAGGATCTTGTGACCGGAACCGAAAAGCCTAGAGTTTATCTCGATGAGGATACGCTCGTAGCAGTACCGTCGTTTCTATACGACATGTCAGACGCCGGACTAGAGGTAGTCAAAGAAACCAAGTATTCGACAGCAATTGGAACACTTTTGATTTGCAGGGTAAAATCCGCGGGATATGTTCAGGTAGCAGGACCTGTTATCAATGCAGAGCAAAAACTGCTCTGTCAGGATATGCTAAACGAAGGCTGTGATATGGTTTTGATAGATGGCGCAATTGATAGAAAGACCATAGCATCACCAGATACATCTGATGCGATAATCCTTGCGACAGGAGCTGTCATCTCAAGAAAGATGAACAAGGTTGTTGAGGAAACTGCGCACGTTGTAAACCTCTACTCTATAGATGAGCTAGAGGATGGAATTTACAGGGATGCAATAGAATCATATAAACACGAAGACAAGATTATGACCATAAGTAAGAGCGGAGAGGTTAAGAAGCTTGACCTTCTCACTGGACTTGGGGCAGCAAGACACATAGACGAGGCTATCGAAGAGGATACCGAGTTTGTTTTCATCCCAGGTGCTTTTACAAATAGCGTAATTTCAGATATAAGTACTAAGAAACTTAAACAGGTCAGATTCGTACTCAAGGATCCGACCAAGATATTCATAAATCCTATGGACTGGGGAAGGCTCCGCAAGAGGGGCTTTAGGGTATCTGTCCTAAAGAAGATAGAAATTGCCCTTATAACTGTCAATCCGTGGGCACCGGCGGGATATACCTTTGATAACAGAAGCCTATTAGAGGCGATGAAGGAAGCTATACCAGACATTCCGGTGATTGATGTGAGGATGTAGATATGCAAAACGGAGCAAATAAAAGATTAGCAAATCTGAAGACCAAGGCTGAGACGGGTCTCGATTATGTGATGCTGAAGCTCGATGTAATCTCACCCTTCGGAAAGAAGAAGCTAAAGGCGATGAGACCGTTTTATCCGGGAGATGAACAGCTGCTCAACGAGGAGCTAGACAGGATTCAGGATATAGTTGACTTCATCAAGGCCTATCCTATGCTAAAGGATAAGATTCAAGAAATTTACATGGAGCTCAAGGATTCCACGGGAACCATAGAAAGAAGCGAAAATAGTGTTCTGTCAGTGGTAGAAATATTCGAGGTTAAGTCCTTACTCCTTCAGATGAGAAGGCTCCTTAAGATAACCAAGGAGAGAGAAATTGTAGCGTATAGGCCAGCTTGCGGATGTGTTTCACAGGCCATGGCAGGGCGTGAAGATGAGGGTGCTGAGACGAGCCCCGCAGATAATGAAGCTAATAGAGAAGTACAGATTCCAGAGAAGTATTTTCTTGAGGATACAGAGGAGCTTTTAGATATACTCGATCCACGAAAAGACAGGATGAATACCTTCTACATATACGATGAGTTCAGTGAAGAGCTGGCGTCATACCGAAAGGAGAAGCGCGAGCTTGAGTTAGAAATCAGAAGAGTACAGAAGAAATCAAGGGAAGACCTACGCAGAGAGCGCGGCGTTCAGCTGACACCGAAGTTCGACATAGTCGTAGCGAGATCCCATCCAGACTTAGAAAAGATTAAAGGTCTCAAGGAACTCGAAGAGGTCGACCAGGATTACATGAGCATAACCTTCAAGCTAAGACCTAGCGAAGAGGTGTTCAAGATAACCCAGAGCATGGAAGAACTCAACGACAAGATCGAGGCTGAAGAGGAAAGAATAGTTGAAATACTTTCTAAGAAGATTGGAGAGTACAGAAGTATTCTTCTCAAGAACTGTGACACAATGGGAGAGTTTGAACTGGCGCTTGCCAAGGGACTATTCTCAATTAAGAGAAATCTCGTAAGACCAGAAATCGTCACGGAGCACGTAATAGAGTTCGATGAAGGCTGGAACCTACAGGTTGAGGAAATTTTGATGAATAAGGGCAAGGAATACTGCCCAGTATCGATTTCGCTTAAAGACGGTGTAACTTGTATAACAGGTGCTAACATGGGTGGAAAGACAATTTCTCTGAAGCTTTCTGGACAGGTAGCAATCCTATCACAGTATGGGTTCTTCGTTCCAGCAAAGAGAGCAAAAATCGGACTTTCAAACTACATGCAGATGCTCATAGGAGACAGCCAGTCAGTAGAAAGAGGACTTTCCTCGTTCGGCTCCGAAATGGAGGAACTCAAGGAAATCTTTGATCACAGTAAAGATAGGTCTCTCATTTTGATAGATGAGATAGCGAGTGGAACAAACCCAATAGAGGGACTTGCACTCACTAAATCAGTTGTAGATTATTTGATAACAAAACCTTATATATCGCTTATAACTACTCATTTTGAGACTGTGAGCGAGAGAGAGGGTGTTATAAATATGCAGGTCAGAGGACTTGCAGATGTGGACTTTGATCTTCTCGATAGAGAGATTAAGTACGCAAAGAGAAAAGACAGGATAAATATTATATCCAAGTACATGGATTACCGACTCTTCGAAGTCGGCAAAAACGGTTCAGTTCCTAAGGACGCTCTAAATATTGCAAAGATGCTGGGAATCAGCGCGGAGATAATAGATGGAGCGAAGAAATATATCAATAAGGAGAAAAAAGATGAAAAGCAAACTAAATCTTGACTTTGATGTTGTTGCAAGTGCCAGAAATCATGCTGCTAACATTGCCAAGGATATGCAGGAATTTATCTCAAGACACACAACTGTGTCAACTGAGAGAACAATCCTCAGACTTTTGGGAGTAGACGGCGTTGATGATGTTGACACTCCACTACCTAATGTCGTAGTAGATCAGCTTAAGGACGCAGGCGTTCTATCGACAGGTGTGGCATATTGGATTGGTAATGCAATAGTACAGACAGGCAAGGATCCTCAGACAATCGCTGAAGAAATGTCAGAGGGTAAGCTAGACGTAACAAAACTTCCTACCTGTACAGTTGAGGAGGCTGCTGAAGCACTCAAGCCATCAATCAAAAAGACATTCGAGAGAATCGATATGCAGAAGGCAAAGCGTCAGGAATACCTTGACAGAATTGGATCAGGTCCAGAGCCTTATCTATATGTTATCGTAGCTACAGGTAACATATACGAGGACGTCCTTCAGGCACAGGCTGCTGCTAGACAGGGTGCAGACATTATCGCTGTAATCAGAACAACAGCTCAGTCACTTCTTGACTACGTTCCATATGGAGCAACAACTGAGGGATTCGGTGGAACATACGCTACACAGGAGAACTTCAGAATCATGAGAAAGGCTCTTGATGAAGTTGGAGAAGAAGTTGGCAGATATATTAGATTGTGTAACTATTCATCAGGTATGTGCATGCCAGAAATCGCAGCTATGGGTGCGCTAGAAAGACTTGATGTAATGCTTAACGACGCTATTTACGGTATCCTATTCCGAGACATCAACATGCAGAGAACACTAGTTGACCAGTTCATGTCCAGAGTTATCATCGGATACTGCGGAATCATCTTTAACTCAGGTGAGGATAACTATTTAACTACAGACGACGCTATCGAGGCGGCACACACAGTAACCGCATCACAGTTTATAAATGAACAGTTTGCTGTACTTGCAAACATTTCAGAAGAGCAGATGGGTCTTGGTCACGCATTTGAGATGGATCCTAAGACAGAGAATGGATTCCTTCTTGAGCTTTCACAGGCTATCATGGCAAGAGAAATCTTCCCTAAGGCAAGACTTAAGTACATGCCGCCTACAAAGTTCATGACAGGTAACATCTTCATGGGACACATTCAGGATGCACTCTTTAACCTAGTTGCAATTTGGTCAAAGCAGTCACTGCTCTTGCAGGGAATGCTTACAGAGGCTATTCACACACCTCATATGCACGATAGATATCTTTCAATCGAAAATGCTCAGTACATTTTCAACAACTGTAAGGACATCGGTGATGAAGTTGAGTTCAAGAAGGACGGAATTATCCAGACTCGTGCTCAGGAAGTTCTCAAGAAGGCTGACAAGCTACTTGCAGAAGTTGAACAGGAAGGACTTTTCACAACTATCGAAAAAGGTATTTTCGGTGGAGTTAAGCGTCCAAAAGACGGCGGACACGGTCTTGCAGGTGTAACTACAAGAGGTGAAAACTACTTCAACCCATTCATAGATTTATTTATGGATCATGAGTAAGGATAAGGAGGTTATGAAAATGGCAGAAAAGACAGTACAGACAACTGGCGATCTAACAAAGGTAAAGCCTTACGGTGATACCCTAAACGACGGTAAAGTAGAAATGGCATTCACACTTCCTGTACCTTATGGTGAAGAAGCTGAGGAATGCGCAAAGCAGTATGTAAAGAAGCTAGGATTTGACGAGCCTAGCGTAACATATTATCACGAGCTAGCACCTGGATTTACATTCTTCGTAGTTTATGGTTCAGCTCAGCAGACAATCGACTACACAGCAATCAAAGTTCCTAAGGTCGAGGGTAATGTTCTTGACAGAGTTGAGTGCGGTGAGTGGATTGGCGAGAATATCGGAAGAGACATCGTAGTAGTTGGTGCATCAATTGAGTCTGACGCTCATACAGTAGGTATCGATGCTATCATCCAGATGAAGGGCTTCCACGGACACTTCGGTCTTGAGAGATTTAAGAACGTTGTAGCATACAACATGGGTTCACAGGTTCCTTGCGAAGAGCTTATCGCAAAGGCAAAGGAAGTAAATGCAGATGCAATTCTCGTTTCACAGACTGTAACTCAGAAGGATATCCATATCATGAATCTAACAAAGATGATTGAGCTTGTTGAAGCTGAAGGTCTTAGAGACAAGATTATCATGACATGTGGTGGACCTCGTATCTCTCACGAGTTAGCACAGGAGCTAGGTTACGATGCTGGATTCGGTCCAGGAAAGTATGCAGAACACGTAATGTCATACATCATGCAGGAAGTACAGAAGAGAGGATGGCAGGATAAGGCCGATATCGCTTCAAGATAGTGAGTAACAAAAAAACTATAATATAATTATATAAGTACCAAACCGATATCCCGAGGGTAAGCCTCGGGATATTTCCTTTTTTGATGCATATAGCTCAGCTGAGGTCTATTATTGTTCATTAAGCTTTGTAATTAAATAAATGCAAAAGTTTCAAATAAGGGAAAATCTTGACTACACAAAATTGCGGGAATATAATTAAATTGTAATTGTTTTTTAATCCAATTCTTAAATCATAGGAGGACAAGATGTTTAAGAAATTTACTAACGGATGCGTACACTTGGTAAACAGATTTCTACCAGATCCATTTATCTTCTGTATTGTCCTAACTATTATCGTTTTTGTTGCAGCTATTCCTGCAACTGGAGCAACCCCTTTTCAGGTGCTCGAGCTAGGATGGGGCGTAGGCGTTTGGAACCTACTCGCATTCTCAATGCAGATGGCTTTGGTACTCGTACTCGGAAGTGCGCTTGCTAATGCACCAGTAGTTAAGAGAATCGTTGCAACTATTGCAAGCATTGCAAAGTCACCTACACAGGGTATAGTTGTTGTAACATTCTTCTCACTTATCGCTTGCTGGATTAACTGGGGCTTTGGTCTTGTAGTTGGTGCCATCCTTGCAAAGGAAATTGCAAGACAGGTTAAAGGCGTAGACTATAGACTTCTAATCGCTTCGGCTTACTCGGGATTCGTTATATGGCATGCAGGATTTTCTGGATCAATTCCTCTAGCACTTGCAACACCAGGAAAGGACGCACTTCAACTAGCTACAGGCGGTGCGGTTTCTGACGCTATCTCGACAGCACACACAATCTTTGCACCATATAACTTAATCATGGTTGGTATAATTCTTTTATTCCTACCATTCATCAATGCTAAGATGCATCCATCTCCAGACGAGACTATCACAGTTGACCCTAACCTACTTGTAGATGATGTAACAGTATTTAAGAAGCCAGAGACACCAGCTGAAAAGATTGAGCAGAGCTTTATTCCTTCGGCTATTATCGTACTTGCAGGTGTGGTTTATCTAGTTCTCTACTTTGCACACAACGGATTCAATATCACACTAAACACAGTAAACTTCATATTCCTAATCTTGGGTATCGCTTGCCATAAGACACCAATCGCTTATGTTAATGCTATAACTTCTGCAACCCAAGGATCAGCAGGAATCATACTTCAGTTCCCATTCTATGCAGGAATCATGGGAATGATGGTATTCAAGCTTGCAGAAGGCGGAACAGGACAGTCACTAGCTTCAGTAATCAGTAACTTCTTCGTTTCAATCGCAACAGAGGTTACCTTCCCACTATTCACGTTCCTATCAGCTGGTATAGTTAACTTCTTTGTTCCATCAGGTGGCGGACAGTGGGCAGTTCAGGGTCCTATCATGATGCCAGCAGGAAAGGCTCTTGGTGTAGATCCAGCTATCACAGGTATGGCTATTGCATGGGGCGATGCTTGGACAAACATGATCCAGCCATTCTGGGCTCTTCCAGCTCTAGGAATCGCAGGACTATCAGCTCGTGACATCATGGGATATTGCATAATTACATTGCTCTTTACAGCGCTGGTAGTATGCGGTGGATTCTTAATTGTAGGACTGATATAGTCTAATGATTTTCATCACAAAATAGAACGCAAATATTGGCCACAATCCGTGAACTTCATTGAATTGTGGCTGATTTTGTGCTATAATATTCAAAGTGAACATTATAAAGAAAGGTGATTTAGAAATGTCAATTAACAAAGTAATAACTGCTGACGAAGCAGTAGCCGGAATTGAAGACGGTATGACGATTATGGTCTCAGGATTCCTGGGAACCGGTTCACCTGAGATACTTATGGACGCGCTCGTAAGAAAGGGCGTTAAGCATCTTACAGTAATCGGTAACGACGGCGGACTTGCAGAGGGACAGCCAGCAAATGGACCTGGTAAGACACCAAGAGGAATTGGTAAGCTTTTAGAGCATGGTATGGTTGACCACATCATAGCTTCCCATCTAGGTGTTAACCCAAGACTTAATGAGCAGTTCGCAGCGGGTACTCTAACTTACACACTTGTTCCACAGGGAACACTTGCTGAGAAGATCAGAGCAGCTAACTTTGGACTCGGTGGCGTACTTACACCAACAGGACTTGGTACACCAATGGAGACAGAGAAGGATGAACTTGGCAGAGACAAGATGGTAGTAGAGATTGATGGCAAGAAGTATCTTCTAGAGAGACCTCTTCATGCTGATTACGCACTATGCAGAGCTTCCATATGCGATAGATTTGGTAACTTTATGTGCCACAAGGCTACTAAGAATTACAACTATGTAATGGCAGGTGCTGCAGATAAAGTAATTGTAGCAACAGAAAAGCTTGTTGAAATCGGAGAAGTAGATCCTGATACATTCCAGGCTTCCGGAGTTCCGGTTGATTATGTAGTGGAAGGAGAACCAAAATGGCAGATATAAAAGCAAGAATTGCTAAGAGAGTAGCAAAAGAACTTCACGATGGAGACGTTGTAAACCTCGGTATCGGTCTTCCAACAATGGTTCCACAGTTCGTACCTGAAGATGTTACAGTAACCCTTCACTCAGAGAACGGATTCGCAGGACTTAACTCAGTCATCAATGACATTGCAGATGCAGACGTAGATAACATCGACTCTGGCGGAACATACGTAACAGTAGTTCCATGGGTAAGCTATTTTGATTCAGCTACTAGCTTTGGTATCATCCGTGGCGGACACGTTGATGCTACAGTCCTTGGTGCTATGCAGGTAGCACCTAACGGAGACCTAGCTAACTGGATTGTTCCTGGCAAGAAGGTTGCTGGAATGGGCGGAGCTATGGACCTCGTAGTTGGAGCTAAGAAGGTTATCATCGCGATGACACACACTCAGAAGGGTAACCACAAGATTCTTGAGAAGTGCACCCTTCCTCTAACAGCAGAGAAGGTTGTTGACATGATCATCACAGAGATGGGTGTTATGGAAGTTAGACCAGAGGGACTTGTAGTAACAGAACTTCACCCTGACTTCACTAAGGAAGACATCCAGGCTGCAACAGGATGCAAGTTAATCTTCGCACCTGATATGAAGGCGATGGAAGAAGAGTAAAGCGAATCTTCACCATAGTCTAAGCAAATAGAATTAGTTGAAATAATCGGCATACTTGACAATCCGTTCAAGCGTGCCGATTTTTATATTTCAGCATATAGATACTTATCTATCTAGGCAAAAAGGTATCTTTAAAAAAACACGGTTAGTGAAAACTAATCTTTATCTGGCTTGTTGACTTTGATTGAATCAGAGAGTAATATAAAAGTGTATACAAAGTTAATTGTATTATAGTGTTTATATAATTCAGGAGGGAGATATCCACATGAGAAAACTTAAGACAATGGATGGTAACACAGCTGCTGCTCACGTAGCATATGCGTTTACAGAAGTTGCTGCTATCTATCCAATTACGCCATCTTCACCTATGGCAGAAAGTATGGATGAGTGGGTTTCTGACGCAAGAGAGAACATCTTTGGTGAAAAGGTGCACATCGTAGAGATGCAGTCAGAAGGTGGTGCAGCAGGTGCCGTTCACGGTGCAGTTGCAGCAGGTTCTTACACAACAACATTCACTGCTTCACAGGGACTTTTGCTCATGATTCCAAACATGTACAAGCTAGCAGGTGAGCATACTCCTGCAGTATTCCATGTATCAGCAAGAGCTCTTGCAACACATGCTCTGTCAATTTTTGGTGATCAGGCAGATGTTATGGCAGTACGTCAGACAGGTTTCGTACTACTAGCGTCAAATAGCGTACAGCAGGTAATGGACCTTGCAGCTGTTGCTCACCTTGCAGCTATAGGCGGAAGCCTTCCAGTTCTTCACTTCTTCGATGGTTTCAGAACATCACATGAGAACCAGAAAATCGAGATGTGGGATTACGATGACCTTAAGTCAATGGTAGACTGGGAAGCTGTTAAGCGTTACAGAGCTAGCGCACTTCACCCAGCACATCCACACAGCATGGGTTCAGCTGAGCAGCCAGAGACATACTTCCAGCACAGAGAGGCTAGCAATGGAGTTTACAACGAGACACCAGCTATCATAGAGAAGTACATGAACATGGTTAACGAGAAGCTTGGAACAGATTACAAGCTATTCAACTACTATGGTGCTCCAGATGCAACAGAAATCCTAGTAGCTATGGGTTCAGTTTGCGATGCTGCTGAAGAAGTAGTAGATTTGCTTACAGCAGAAGGTAAGAAGGTTGGTATCATCGAGGTTCACCTATACAGACCTTTCTCAGCTAAGCACCTTCTTGCAGTAATGCCAGAGACAGTTGAGAAGATTGCAGTTCTCGACAGAACAAAGGAACCAGGAGCACTTGCAGAGCCTCTATACCTAGATATGGTAGCAGCTCTTAAGGGATCTAAGTTCGAAAACTGCGTAATGACACGTGGTCGTTACGGACTAGGTTCAAAGGACGTTCAGCCAGGAGACATCCTTGCTGCATACGAGAACCTTTGGTCAGACAACAGAAAAGAAGAGTTCACATTGTCAATCAACGACGATGTTACACATCTATCACTCACACCATCACGTTACCCTGATACAGTACCTGCAGGAACAGTTGCATGTAAGTTCTGGGGACTTGGTGCAGACGGTACAGTTGGTGCTAACAAGAACAGCGTAAAGATTATCGGTGACCACACAGATAAGAAGGTACAGGCTTACTTCCAGTATGACTCCAAGAAGTCAGGTGGTGTAACAATTTCTCACCTACGTTTCGGTGATAAGCCAATCAAGTCAACTTACTATGTAAAGCAGGCTAACTTTGTTGCATGTCATAACGAAGCATATGTAAACCTATACAAGATGGTTGAGGACGTTAAGCCAGGCGGAAACTTCCTACTAAACTGCACATGGTCAGATGCTGAACTAGATACACATCTTCCAGCATCAATGAAGCAGTACATTGCAAAGAACAACATCAACCTATACACATGTGATGCTGTATCAATTGCTAAGGAAATCGGTCTTGGTGCAAGAAGAACTAACTCAGTACTTCAGGCAGCATTCTTCAAGATTGCTAACATTATTCCTATCGAGGAAGCAGCAAACTACATGAAGGACGCTATCAGAAAGACATATGGCAAGAAGGGCGAAAACATTGTTAACATGAACATCGCTGCTGTTGACGCAGGTATCGAGAGAGTTCATAAGGTTGACGTACCTGCTTCATGGGCTACATGCGAAGCTGATGTTGCACCTATCCCATTCGTTGGACGCGACCAGCTACAGACAGACTACCTCAACAAGGTTCTTTACCCATATGCACATATGGATGGAGATTCAATCCCAGTATCAACATTCCTCGACACTCCAACAGGACTTGTACCTAACGGAACAGCTGCATTCGAGAAGAGAGGTATCGCTACTGATATTCCAGTATGGAATAAGGATAACTGTATCCAGTGTAACCAGTGCGCATATGTATGTCCTCACGGCGTAATCAGACCTTTCGTAATCGAAGGAGAAGCTGAGCTAGCAGGAACAAACGGTGACTACGCTGAGTTCAAGGGTGGTAAGGACGAGAACAAGAAGTACACAATGGGTATTTCAGCGCTAGACTGCACAGGCTGCGGATCATGTGCTCAGACTTGTCCAGCTCCTAACAAGGCTCTTGTTATGAACGCTGTTAACGACGAGATCGTTTCAGTTTCACAGGAGAAGTACAACCATCTATTCAATAATGTTACACCTAAGGAAGTTCCATTCAAGGAGAATACAGTTAAGGGCGTTGAGTTCAAGCAGCCACTTCTCGAGTTCTCAGGAGCTTGCCCAGGATGCGGAGAGACTCCATATGCTAAGCTGATCACACAGCTATTCGGTGACAGAATGTTCATTGCAAATGCTACAGGCTGCTCATCAATTTGGGGTAACTCACTACCAAGCACACCTTACACAGTAAACGCTGAAGGAAGAGGTCCAGCATGGTCTAACTCTCTATTCGAGGACAACGCTGAGTTCGGATTCGGTATGGCAGTTTCAATGAAGGCTAGACGTAATGAGCTTAAGACAGTTGTTACAAGACTAGCTGCAGAGCTTGGTGACGTTGCAACAGCATGGGTTGATGCAATGGAAGACGCTGAAGGTGCAGAGACAACAGGTAAGGCACTTCTAGCAGCTTGCGAGAAGATCGCAGCTAACAACGAAGATGCTCAGTACGTTGTAGATAACAAAGAAATGCTAATCAAGCCATCAATGTGGATCTTCGGTGGTGACGGATGGGCATACGATATCGGTTACGGCGGTGTAGACCACGTTCTAGCAAGTGGAGAGAACATCAATATCATGGTATTTGATACTGAGGTATACTCAAACACTGGTGGACAGTCATCAAAGTCAACACCACTTGGTGCTGTAGCTAAGTTCGCTGCTTCAGGTAAGGCAGTTAAGAAGAAGGATATGGTTCAGATCGCTATGGCTTACGGCTACATCTACGTAGCTCAGATCGCTATGGGTGCTAGCCAGAAGCAGACTCTAGATGCAATCAGAGAGGCTGAGGCATATGATGGACCATCACTCATCATCGCATACGCTCCATGTATCAACCACGGTCTAAAGAATGGTATGAACAAGGCGCAGGATGAGATGAAGCGTGCTGTAAACTCAGGTTACTGGAACCTAATCAGATTCAACCCTGATCTAGCTAAGGAAGGCAAGAACCCACTTATGATCGACAGCAAGCCTGCTACAGAAAGCTACAGAGACTTCATCATGAGCGAAGTTCGTTACGATTCTCTAACAAAGAGATTCCCAGAGAGAGCTGAGAAGCTATTCGAAGATGCTGAGAAGCTAGCTAAGGAAAGATACGAACACTTCCAGGCACTAAAGGAAAGCTACGAGCCAGAGAAATAAACTCTAGTTTTAAGCTGACTAATAGCAGATAATCAAAGAGCTCCGCGAAAGCGGAGCTCTTTTGCTATCTAAGCACAAAATAAAAGACCGAATTAATTTCGATCCTTTATTGCTGTAATGCCTGTTTTCATTATGAGTTTGCGCAGGGCTGGATTAAATATGATATCGTGTTTAAAAACCTTGCGTCTTAGTTTAAATCTCAGTGAACGTGTCAGCTTTCTATATGTTTTGGCAATCTTGTTTTCGTCACCTTTGAGAAAGGCCTTAGCAAGCATGGTTCCGCTTGTAAAGGCTGAACTGAAGCCCTCAAGTGAGCTGGCACTGATAAACCCTGCAGCTTCACCTATGAGGAAGACATTACCTGAGCCAGTTACGAAATCTGATAGATGTTTAGGGCTACAAACGAGGCAAGCTTCGGTTTTTAGTGGCTCGCCAAAGCTTATTCCCATAAACTCCTCAAACCTCCTTTTTTGCTCTTCAAAAGCCTGTCTGCAATTGTGCAATTCGAAGGAGCCACCAAATATCACATAGCCGTCCTTGTGGATGGTCCATGAGCACCCACTGCTTGTCTTCTTGTCGAAAATGCAGGAGTAGTAGGGACTTTCCTTGCCATTACCTTTAAACCATTGCTGTATGGCTGTGTATTTATATATCTTTTTATCAAAGAATCTGCGTCTAATGATTGAAGAAGCTCCATCAGCGCCAACGAGGAACCTGCATTCAATCTCATGTCTCTCTTTATCTGCATCTGAGATGCTTAGGCTAAATCCATCGCTGTTTCTTTCGGCTTTGATGAGCTTTGCGTTTATCCTAGTCACATCATCAGGAATCAGTGTTAGCAGAAAGTTATCAAAGGCACGTCTATCCATATTGAGATAGTATCTCTGATAATTACAAATGAGTCCTGAGCCAAGATCTATCGTTTTAACCGAGAAAATCTGTGGGTCGACAAGAATATCCTTTGGGAGAACAAAATCCCTATGAGCCATCAATTTTTGGGCGTCAGGGGCAAGGAGTCCGCCACATGGTTTATTGCCTATCAAGTCCTGACCGTCGATAAGCAAAACCGAGTATCCACTTCCTGAGACTTCACGTGCAAATGTGGCGCCAGCAGGGCCAGCGCCAACAATGACAATATCGTATTTATTTTTTGGATGATCCGTAAAATTGAGCATTTATGCTTTTCCTAACTTCTTCTTTGATATGATAATACTCACAATGCCACAAACTGCCATCAAATATGGATAGAACAGATATGGCATTATATCAAAGCTCGATAGCCCCGTCAGGCTGGCTGCCGAAAGCAGCTGAGCTCCATAAGGTATTATACCCTGAAATACGGAAGCAAACATATCAAGAAGAGAAGCTGTTCTAGCAGGTTCAATGCCATAGTCATCAGAAATTTCCTTAGCGATAGGACCTGCGATTACGATAGCTACAGTGTTATTTGCAGTAGCGCAGTCGATGAGACCAACAAGAGCAGCAACGCCAAATTCGGCACCTTTATATGAATGTATGTGCTTATGAATGTTTTCGAGAATGAAAGCAAAGCCACCGTTATATTTAACAAGAGCGCTTATGCAAGCAACTAAAATGGAAATAACTGTGATATCGTACATTCCTGTAGCCCCCTCTCCCATAGAAGTAAAAATCTGGGAGACCTTCATTGCACCAGTAGCAAGGCCTGCAATTACGGAGAAGGCAATACCACCTATAAGAACTATAAAAACATTGAGTCCTATGAGTGCAGTAACCAGTACAAGAATGTATGGAATTACCTGGAATATATTATAGTCAAGATTCTTAGACACTGTGAAGTGTGCGCCACTTGTCATAAAGAACAGAATGGCTATAGTTGCAATAGCAGCAGGTAGGACAATCAAAAAGTTCTTACGGAACTTATCCCTCATGTCACAGCCTTGAGTTCTTACCGCTGCAATAGTAGTATCAGAAATCATTGAAAGGTTATCACCAAACATAGCGCCAGAAACTACGGCACCTATGCAGATAGCTATAGGAAAGTCTGTCTTTTCACTTATACCCATTGCAATAGGAGCAAGAGCAGCTATTGTACCCATGGAGGTTCCCATAGAAATGGATATGAAGCATCCAATGATGAAAAGTCCGATTACTGCAATTCCTGGTGGAAGCAGAGAAAGACCTAGATTAACTGTACTGTTTACACCGCCCGCAGCAGAAACGCTTCCAGAAAAAGCACCAGCAACGAGGAAGATAAGACACATAGTGATTATGTTGTCATCGCCTACGCCCTTAGCTATGATGGAAATTTTTTCATTAAAGCTGATGCCTTTCGTCTGCAAAAAAGCGACCGCAAGTGCAATCAAAAATCCTATGACTGCTGGCATCGAGTAGAAATCCTTCTGAACAACACCGACACCGATGAAGAGAATCAGAAAGACTATGATAGGCAGAAGTGCCAATCCGTTTGGTTTTACTTTGTTCACGTTCATAATAGTCTCCAAATAATATCAATCTCCATAATTGTATCAAAAAAAGAGAAAACTCACAAGCGGATTACGCCGGATGTGAGTTAATTTCAATACTTATTTGTTAGACTCTAGCTTTGATAGATAAGGCCTTCTGCGAAAAACATAGGCAAGCCCAATACTGCGGTTAAAAGCTCTGAATCCCCAGGTCGCTGGAAAGCTATGCTTGAGAATATGCCTCATGAGAAACTCGCGCTCAACACCACCAAAGCTTATAATTTCATTGGCCTTGATGCTTTTGATAAGGTCGTTATTGTTTTTGATAGGGGATGAAAAATCTGTAAATCCCTTGCCCACGTGCGCCTTATTGTGTGAGTCGGAACCTCCCGTGCATGGAAGTGAATATTGCTTTGCTAAGGCGATAGCCTTCTCGTTTGCTTCCTTAGCTTCACATGTATTAAAGCCCTCAAGAAAATCTAAGTTCTTGAAAATGTCGGGATTTCGCCTTATCTTGCGGCAAAACATTGCACTTGCGGCCTTTGCACCGAAAGGATGGGCAGCACCGAGTATACCGCCACCAGTGTGAACGACCTTGATAAGCTGCTTGAGCGACATTCCACGAATTGTGAGAAGCTTATTCTCAATGCCATCTGGCATGATGACAATGAAGTGTCCAGCATCCCTGGTATCGTACTCAATGCCTTTGAGAACTGTGAAGTCATCGTATTTGTGACCTTCGCTTTCCCAGGCATTAAAGCCCTTGTAGGAATCGTGGTCTGTGACCAGCATTCCGCCAAAGCCTTTGCTCCTTAGGATGTTTACATATTCATCTATATCTATACTTGAATCTATTGAACCACCTTTGATGTGGCAGTGTAAATCAAATTTCATTATCTTACTCCTTAAAGAATCATTATACCACAAATCGAGCCGAGAATATAAGTTTTCTAAAACAGTAGGCATATATCACAATATTGTATATAATAATATATATGAAAGAGGATCGAATTTTTTTAGGAAAAATTGAAGATAAAATCAAAGGTGCTAGTGAAAAATACATGCTGACCTATAGCGATTTTCTTGACCCCCACGAGCATTCTGTTGCAAGTAATTATATCAGGGGAAAAGGGAGATTTGATGTAGAAATTGTATTCTTTGGTGGTTATGAGGATGCAGAGAGAGTGTTAATGTTCTGTCTTCCAGACTATGCGAGCCCCGAGGATGCATCAAAGGATGCTCTAAAAGTCATCAGGGTTAAGACCAAGGAGGGCGGCAGGACGCTAAGGCATGGTGATTACCTCGGTTCCCTTACAGGACTTGGCGTGAGCAGGAGCAAGATTGGAGATATCCTTGTAAATGAAGGTGGAGCAGATATAATCGTGTTATCAGAGATAGTGGAATTTTTGATGACCAATTATGCAAAGGCGGGAAGAAACTACCTTTCGCTTTCCGAGCATGAGCTTTCAGAGCTTAAGCTCCCAGAAAACAGCAGGCTCACGGTAAAGGATACGGTGGCCTCGCTAAGGCTTGATAATATTGTATCTAGCGCATTTGGACTCTCGAGAGCGAAGGCGCAGGAGGCAATCAAAAGAGGAATAGTCTTTGTCAACAGCCTAGAGCAGACCAAGGTCGATGTCCAAATAGATGAGGGTGACAAGATTGTTCTCAGAGGTAAGGGCAAGGTGCTCGTTAAAGAGATAGGAAACAGGACTCGTAAGGACAGGATCTTTATGGAGTTTGAGAGATATGTTTAGAGTGAGGTTTTGATATAATGTGGAATTCTTCAGTATCAAATGGCACAAGCAACCAAATATTCAAGAAGGCTGCAAGGGACGAAAATAAGCCAAATACCGTTATAGATGTGGCAGGTACTAAAATCGGTGGAGGAAATTTTGCAGTAATTGCAGGTCCGTGCTCGGTGGAATCGCCGAAACAGATAATCGATATCGCAAGCTCAGTCAAGGCTTCAGGCGCGAGAATTCTTAGAGGTGGGGCCTTTAAGCCGAGAACATCACCATACTCTTTTCAGGGTATGAGGGCAGAAGGTATAGAGCTTCTTTCTGAGGCAAAGAAGGCAACGGGTATGCCCATAGTCTCAGAGATAATGAGCGAAAAACATCTATCGCTTTACGAGGATGTTGACATAATTCAGGTAGGTGCAAGAAATATGCAAAACTACGAGCTTCTCAAGGCTCTTGGTAAGCTCAATAAACCTATTTTGCTAAAGAGAGGAACGGGCTGCAAGCTTGAGGAACTCCTTCTTAGCGCTGAATACATTTTGGACGGTGGAAATGAGAATGTAATCCTTTGCGAGAGAGGGATTAGAACCTTTGAGGACTACACAAGGGATACGCTTGATCTCTCAGCAGTCCCAGTTTTGAGAAGCCTAACACATCTTCCGATAATTGTTGATCCAAGCCACGCAACAGGACAAGCGAGCCTCGTTAAGCCTATGGCTTTTGCAGCAGTTGCCTGCGGAGCAGATGGCGTGATGATAGAGGTGCATGACAATCCAGCAAGAGCCTTAAGCGACGGAAAACAGTCGGTGACGCCGAGTGAATTTGATGAGATAATGAAGGGAATTCTAAGGATTAGAGAAGCGATTAAATGAGTAAATTATCCAGCGATGCAAATATCAAAGCAGGTTCAATCAGAGATATAGGAAGGGAGCTTTCCACCGTAAAAGCTGGAGTTAAACTTGCCTTCATCTATGATGCTAATATTCCTGAGGAAGCCGTAAAAGACTGCCAAAGCAGTATGCTTGAGGCAGGTTTTGATGTTGCAAAAATTAAAATCGCTGGTGGGGAAGGCTGTAAGAACATTGAGAAATACCAGATGCTAATAAGCCTTCTAATAGATGAGGAAATAAGCCGAGATGACATGATTGTTGTCATGGGTGGAGGAGCGCTCTGCGATTTAGCCGGTTTTGTAGCTGCAAGCTATCTCAGAGGCATAGATTATGTCCAAATTCCTAGCACCCTCCTTGCAATGGTCGATTCATCCATTGGAGGAAAGACAGGAATAAACATAGATAAGGGCAAGAATCTGATAGGGGCATTCCATACGCCTAGACTTGTTTTTAGAGATATAAAGCTACTTCGCTCACTTGATCCAGCAGTTTTTTGGGATGGTTTTGGTGAGGTTATAAAGTATGCCATGCTATCAAAAGCAGTTTATGAGCTAGCTGCAGGAAAGGCTGATACGGGACTAGACCTTGAAGCAGTAATTTCTGAGTGTGCAAGGTTTAAGTATGAGGTGATAAGGGAGGACTTTGAGGATAGAGGACTTCGCAAGACTTTAAATTTTGGACACACGCTAGGACATGCGATAGAAAAGGCTTCTAAGTATGAAGTGAGCCACGGCATGGCGGTGGTCAAGGGAATGGCCTTAATGTTTCGGATTTCAGCAGGCGAAGGCTGGTGTGATGAGAGTATAGAGGAAGCATTTCTCGCTTTGATAGATGAATACGGCTACGATGCGAGCATAGATTGCGGTGTAGACGAGCTGATTGAATATGTCAAAGCGGATAAAAAACGAAGTGGCGATTACATAGACATCGTAATCCCTTGCGAAATGAACGAATGCAAAATCAAAAGACTTTTAGTGACAGAACTTGCAAGCCTCCTAGAGAGGTATCTCAGATGAAGAGGGTAGTAGCGCCAAAATCAAAGTCCTATGAGCACAGAATTTTGATATGTGAGCTTCTATCAAAACTTGGCGAAGCAGATACGCTAGATGTTCAAGGAGGACTCAGGGAAACTGCGCGAAGTAGGGCAGTAACTAGAGAATCTGAGGATATAATGGCTACCTTAGACTGTATTTCTAAGATACAGTTATCGCTCAAGGACGGAAAGCAAGAGAGCGTTTTAGACTGCAATCAAAGCGGATCGACACTAAGATTTCTTCTTCCTATTGCCTGTGCGCTAGGGCTAAAAGCGAGATTTTTAATGCGCGGAAGACTTGCAAAAAGACCTATGGATGAGTTAATTAACGAGCTCAAATCCCATGGGTGTAAAATAGATAAAGAAGATGATGCTATATGCACTAGTGGAAAGCTAGAGCATGGAGTGTTTAATCTGCCAGGAGACATTAGCTCGCAATATGTCAGCGGACTTTTGATGGCACTGCCACTTCTTTCATCTGACAGCGAAATACATGTGAGAAGGCCACTTGTTTCGGCTGGATATATAGATGTGACTTTAGATGTGATGCGCAAGTTTTCAATCTCAGTTTCAGAGGAAAACTCAGGCTCTGAATATATTTATAGAATTAAGGGCGGGCAAAGATACATATTGCCCGAAAAATACATCGTCGAAGGTGACTGGTCAAATGCAGCATTCTGGTTTGCTGTAGGAGTGCTCGGAGATGAGCCTCTTGCTATCGAGGGGCTAAACCCGAACTCGCTTCAGGGTGATAGAAAAATATTTGACATTCTTAGAGAAATGGGCGCAGAGGTTTACGCTATAATAGATAATGATAAGGCGGTCTTTGAAGCATATCCGCTTGGAGATAAGGCACTTAAGGCTATAGTTTTAGATGCAGAAAACATTCCTGATCTAGTTCCTTTAATAGCGATTTTAGCATGCTTTACAGATGGAAAATCTAAAATTACGGGTATCAAAAGGCTTAGGCTCAAGGAAAGCGATAGACTTCTTGCAATAGAGGAGCTTATCGATGGGCTTGGAGGACATTTCAAAATTCGTGAGGATGCCATAGAGATAAGTGGTCTAGGTGCAGGAGCAATGCTGAGAGGTGGAGAAGTTAGGTGCTTTGATGACCACAGAATTGTAATGAGCGCAGCTGTTTCATCTTTAAGATGCAGGGAAGATGTTTTGATAGATAATGCTTTTGCTGTGAACAAGTCATATTTGGGTTTCTTTGATGAACTTGATAGGCTAGGGCTTTCAGGCAAATGCATAAGGAAATAGGAGGGTTACATGGCCTCGGTTTTTGGAAATAATATAAAGCTATCAATATTTGGGCAGTCGCACTCTGAGGCGATAGGAATTAGCTTTGATGGACTTCCATGCGGTTTTAGAATCGACATGGATGAACTTCAGCTTTTTCTAAGTAGAAGAGCTCCAGGAAGAAGCGAGCTGACGAGCAAGCGCTCTGAAAAAGACGTGCCAGAATTTGTAAGCGGTCTCTTTGATGGTAAGACCTGCGGTGCGCCACTTGCTGCCTTGATATATAACGAAGATGTAAGAAGTGCTGGCTACGAGGATGTAAAGGATTCTCCAAGGCCGTCACACGCCGATTTTACTGCTGAAGCTAAGTTCAGAGGATATCAGGATTATAAAGGCGGCGGTCATTTTTCGGGAAGGCTTACGGCTGCTCTTTGCGTAGCTGGAGGAATTGCAATCCAGATGCTTGAGCGAAATGGAATTAAAGTTAAGGCTGTGCTTGAGTCAGTATGTGGACAGGAATCTGGAATAGATGCACTTATCGCAGAGGCAATATCAGAGGGGGATTCGCTTGGTGGAACCATAGCATGCACTATCGAGGGGCTTCCTTGCGGAGTTGGAGAGCCTATGTTTGATGGGCTTGAGAACAGAATTTCTCAGGCAGTCTTCGCCATCCCAGCGGTCAAAGGTATAGAGTTTGGCGATGGTTTTAAGCTAAGCGAGCTCAAAGGCAGCGAAGCAAGAGACGAATACTTCATAAGCGATGGTAAAATCGCTCTTAATAGCAATCATAACGGTGGAATACTCGGTGGAATTAGCACGGGGGAAGCTGTGAATTTCAGGGTTTGCATTAAGCCAACACCTTCTATTTCCATCCCATCAAAGAGTGTAAGCTATAGCAGGGGCGAGAATGTGGAGCTTAAGATTAGCGGAAGACATGATCCTTGCATTGCGCTTCGTGCAGTGCCTTGTGTTGAGGCAGCAGCTGCAATTGCGGTTTTGGATTTGATGCTTGGCGATATTAATTTTTCGGGTAGGTTTGTTTTCAATGATTGAGCTAAAAGAATGTAGAGACAAAATAGATGCATTAGACCGCGAGCTTCTAAGGCTTTTTGAAGAGAGAATGCATGTAGTAAAGGAAGTTGCTGGCATCAAAAAAGCAAATGGCATCGGCATCTGTGACTCTAGCAGAGAAGATGAGCTGATTGCAGCTATTAAGGATATGAGCGAGGATGGGCTTTCTGAGTATGACAAGGCCCTCTTTATGAAAATAATGGAGCTGTCTAAGCTCTACCAAAGCAGGTGTCTGGAGGAGAAGCTATGAAAATTCTAGTCCTGAACGGACCTAATATTAACCTTCTTGGAATTAGGGAGCCAGAGATTTATGGTAAGGAAAGCTATGAGAACCTGATTGCTTTGATTTCAAAGGCTGCCCTGGAGCGAGGCATAGAGGTGGAGTTCTTTCAGTCAAATCATGAGGGCGTTTTGATAGATAAGATACAGGAGGCCTACGGTAATTTTGATGGAATCATCTTTAACCCAGCAGGCTACACTCATACGAGCATTGCACTTGCAGATACGATAAAGGCTGTGGGAATAAGGACGGTAGAGGTTCACATCTCAGATATATCAAAGCGTGAGGACTACAGGAAGCATTCATTTATCAGCGAAGCTGCATGTGCCTGCATTTCAGGGCACGGCTTTGATGGCTATGTTGAGGCTCTCGATATATTGACAGAAGTCTAAAGCCTTATTATAATTGATATAGAATTATGATTTTTCATGATTAATATTTCTATGTGTAATTAACGAGCCTAAGTGGAGGTAGAAGATGTTAAAATTGGACTGGCTAAAAGATGGCAACAATGTAGCATATGTTGATGCAAATGAATTTATCGATAACTTCGAGAAGGAGGCTGGCATAAGCAAGCTTCGCCAGGCAATCGAGGAATTTGTTGCAAACCCTACTGCAGAAGGAAGAACTGTTACAGGAACTAAGAGAACTGCGGTTAAGATATTCATTCCAGATGTTAGCTTTGATGAGCATATCGAGATGGGAGAAAACCCATGGCTATTCATGGGAGAGCACTATCCTGCTTACTGCATCTACGGTCTGTAGGAAGTCGAAACATGTCGATATTAAGGCAAAAACCTTTGCTTAAAAATTAGATTCTAAACCAAATCAGCCCTAAGCAGTTAAGTCCGCCTAGGGCTATTTTGATGTAGACGAAAAAGCTTTTAGATAGTAAAATTATTTTAGGAAATATTGTTTTAACAAGGTATAAATAAAGGGAAAAAGATGAACTTAATCATAGTAATTTTATCCGTAATAACTTTGATTGTAGCGCTTGTATCAGTTGCGCTAGTGCTTAAACTCAGCAAGAGCATAGAGGATAAGACTAAGGACGAAGAGCTTCGTAAGCTTAAGGATGAGCTAAAGGCTGATATTGATGCTACAAGGCGTGACACCATGGAGCATATAAATAGCAGCTTCAGAAACTATGGTGACTTAATCGCTGGGGCTCAGAGCGAGCATTTTAAGACGCAGAACGAGAGCCTGAGAAGAATCAATGAGACTCTATCAAACTTCAGTATGGAGAGTGAGCAGAAACTTGAGAACATCAGGCAGACTGTGAGAACTCAGCTCAGTGAAATCAAGGAAGATAACAACAAGCAGATTTCAGAAATCAGAAGTACTGTAGATGAGAGACTTCAGAAGACACTGAACGACAGAATCACTCAGTCGTTCAATCTGGTTAATGATAGACTTGAGCAGGTTTACAAGGGTCTTGGAGAGATGCAAAACCTCGCTTCAGGTGTTGGTGATCTTAAGAGGGTTTTGACTAATGTAAAGACAAGAGGTATTCTCGGAGAGGTGCAGCTTGCCGGTATCCTAGAGCAGATTTTGTCGCCTGAGCAGTACGACGAGAATGTGAGTGTAGACGGCAGTCCAAAGAGAGTCGAGTTTGCTATCAAGCTCCCTGGAGTGGATGGCTCTGAGGATGGATTTATCTATCTTCCAATAGATGCTAAGTTCCCAGGGGATGCATACGCCAAGCTTCTTGATGCATATGATTTAGCTGATTCTGCTGAGATAGAAAAGGCTGGTAAGCAGCTTGAACAGGTAATCAAGCAGGAGGCTAAGGATATTTCTAGCAAGTATATCAAGCCGCCATACACGACTGACTTTGCGATAATGTTCCTTCCTTTTGAGGGACTTTATGCCGAGGTTATTAGGCGCGGACTTGTTGAGACCTTGCAGAGAGACTACAAGGTAAACATCGCTGGACCTACGACTATGACAGGTCTTTTGAACAGCCTTCAGATGGGCTTCAGAACTCTTGCGATTCAGAAGCATTCAAGCGAGGTTTGGGAGATTCTCGGTGCGGTTAAGACCGAGTTTGACAGCTTTGGCAACGTCCTAGAGGCGACAAAGAAGAGAATAGATCAGGCTAATGTAGAGCTCGATAAGCTTATTGGCGTGAGAACGAGAAGCATCAATAGAAAGCTTCGCAATATAGAGAAGATAGATCAGGCTAGAGCGAGCAAGGTTCTTGAGCTAGATGATGGTGATGAGGTGTAGAATTTGAGCATTTTTGCAATAGGAGACTTACATCTATCTTTTGATGAGAGAATATCAAAGCCCATGGACATCTTCGGTAGCAGATGGGAAAACCACGCAGAAAGGCTCAAGCAGAACTGGGAGGAAAACATCGGAGAAGATGATACTGTACTAGTATGCGGGGACATCTCATGGGGCCTAAGACTAGAGGAAGCAATGGCTGACTTTAGGTGGATTGAGAGCTTGCCTGGGCGCAAGATTATAACCAAAGGAAATCACGACCTTTGGTGGGGATCTGTCAAGAAATTGAATAGTATAAGCGAAAATATTCGCTTTCTGCAAAACGATGCGGCACTTATTTTTGATGAAGATAGACGCATATGTATATGCGGAACGAGGGGATGGATTTGCCCTGGTACAGAAGGCTTTGATGAGCACGACGAGAAGATTTTTAAACGTGAGCTGATTAGACTTGAAATGTCACTTAAGGAGGCTAAGAAGCAGGAGCCAAATTTGATAATTGCAATGCTTCATTATCCACCTTGTAACGATAAGTTTCAGCCTTCAGAGTTTACGAATATGCTTTCGAGATACGGTGTCAAAACATGCATTTATGGGCATCTGCACGGTAAGGACGCTTTTAAGAACGGTTTTCAGGGTATATTAAATGGAGTAGAGTACAAACTAGTCTCCCTAGATTATATCGAGGCTAATCCTATAAAGATTCTTTAGAATGAGGCTTGAGGAGGTAGCTATGGACAAGAACAGAGTAATTTTAATTGTGATGGACAGTCTTGGAGTTGGAGAACTGCCCGATGCCGGAAGCTACGGCGATGCTGGTAGCGACACCTTTGGTCATATTGCAAAGACCATGGGCGATGAACTTAAGATTCCTAACCTGAGAAGGCTAGGGTTTGGAAACATAGACGGGCTTTGCCAAGGAGACGGAAGCTTTGCTGTTTCTAATCCTTCGGGTGCCTATGGTAAGCTTAAGGAAAAATCAAAGGGAAAGGATACCATAACAGGTCACTGGGAAATTGCGGGCATAGAAAGCCTAACACCGTTCAAAACCTACCCTGATGGTTTTCCTGCTGAGTTCATCGCAAAGTTTGAGGAAAAAATAGGCAGGCGCTGTATAGGTAACTACGCAGAGTCTGGTACAGTAATCATAGAAAAGCTAGGAGCAGAGCACGAGAGGACAGGTTATCCTATCGTATATACATCAGCTGACAGTGTATTTCAAATCGCTGCAAATGTAGATGTTATACCTCTTGAGGAGCTATACAAGATTTGTGAGGCTGCAAGAGAGCTTCTTCAGGGAGAATGGGCCTGTGGAAGAGTAATTGCAAGACCATATAAGATTGTGGACGGCAAGCGTGAGAGAATGACAGACCGCCGTGACTATGCGGTTTCACCACCAGAAAAGACAATCCTAAACCTGATTGATGAAGCAGGGCAAGAAGTCTATGCCATAGGAAAAATCCACGATATTTTCAATGCCAGTGGCGTTACGGACTGGGTTCATACAGACGGTAATATGGATGGAGTTGACAAAACTCTTGAGGCTCTAGATAAGGTAGAAAGCGGTTTCATTTTCACAAACCTCGTTGACTTTGACTCGCTTTACGGGCACAGAAGAAATCCTATCGGCTACGGAAATGCGATAATGGATTTTGACGCTAGAATCCCTGAACTTGAGGCGAAGCTGGGTCCAAAAGACATAGTTATCCTGTGTGCAGACCACGGAAATGATCCTACGCACAGCGGCTTTGATCACACTAGGGAACACATTCCTTTTGTAGCCTTCGGTGAGCCAATTAAATCAGCAAATATTGGAACTAGGGAGTGCTTTGCAGACATAGGAGCGACAATCTGCGACTATCTTGATGTGGATGAACCGGCAATAGGCGAAAGCTTTTTAAGTGAGATTTTAAAGTAGGAATAGATATGAATGCAGTTGATATTATAAGCAAAAAGAGGGACGGAAAAGAGCTCAGTGCTTCCGAAATCGAGTTCTTCATCAAAGCTTATCTTAATGGCGATATACCTGACTATCAGGCTTCGGCTCTTTTGATGGCCATATACTTCAGACATATGAGCGAGAAGGAGACTTTTGACCTAACTAGGGTAATGCTTCATTCCGGAGATATAGTCGATCTATCGGATATTCACGGAACAAAGGTGGATAAGCATTCGACGGGAGGAGTCGGTGACAAGGTGACTTTAATAGTAGCGCCAATTGCTGCATCATGTGGAGTTCCTATCGCCAAGATGAGCGGAAGAGGTCTTGGATTCACCGGGGGAACCATAGATAAGCTTGAGTCAATCCCAGGATTTAAAACGACGCTTGAGCCTGCGGATTTTCACAAGCAGGTTAACGAAATCGGAATTGCCGTAATCGGTCAAAGCGGTCATATCGCGCCAGCAGATAAGAAGCTTTACGCGCTTAGAGATGTAACTGCAACAGTCGAAAATCTTAGCCTCATAGCATCGAGCATAATGAGCAAGAAGCTCGCCGCAGGAAGTGATGCGATTCTCTTAGATGTTAAATGTGGCAAGGGCGCTTTTATGAAGTCCGAGGATGATGCTAAGGCACTGGCAGAGCTGATGTGCAAAATCGGAAGCTCTCAGGGCAAGAAAACCGCAGCAATAATTTCAGATATGAGCGAGCCACTAGGTCATGCCGTAGGAAATAGCCTTGAAGTGATAGAAGCTATAGAGCTTCTCAAAGCTAATATTGAAGGTGATTTACTCAAGCTTTGCCTTAATATATCAGGCGCTATGATATATCTTGGTGGTAAGGCATCTAGCATAGATGAGGGAATTGCACTTGCAGAAAGTGCAATTTCAAGTGGAAGAGCGCTACAAAAGCTAGCTGAAATGATAGAATATCAGGGCGGAAACAAGGCGGTAATCGATGATTATTCACTATTTCCAGAAGCTAAGCTTAGTGCTGAGATTAAGGCTTTGCGCTCTGGGTATATAGAGTCTATCGATGCCGAAGGAATTGGACTTGCTTCGCAGCACTCAGGTGCAGGAAGAGCTAGCAAGGAGGATGAAATAGATCACAGTGCAGGCATAAAACTAGTCGCAAAGAGAGGCGATAGGGTTGAGCTTTCGGATACGATTGCCATCGTCTACTCAAGTGATGAAGGAAAGCTAAAGCAAGCCTGTGAAGAGGTTCTCAGCGCTTACGCGATATCAGATAGTGAGCCGAAGGCGGAGCCTCTGATAAAAACGATGATTGGATTATAGATTAGAAGGAACAGTAACTGCGTATATGAAGCATTATTTTTTTGTTAACCCTGTCGCGGGTAAGGGCAATCAGAGCAAAGAACTGATTGAGGAAATAAAAATCGCATTGAAGGACACGAAAAGTGAATCCGTGATAATTATGACCGAGCCCAACAGAGGAAGTGAAGCGAGAGCAAGGGCTATTGCAGAGGGACTAAATGGTGAGCCTGCAAGGTTTTATGCTTGTGGAGGCGATGGTACAGCAAATGAAATTGCATCGGCGGTAATAGGCTTTGATGGAATTGAGCTAGGAATTATTCCTATAGGTTCTGGCAACGACATGATTAGGAATTTTCAGGATGCTGGAGATTTCATGAGCGTGCGCTCTCAGCTAAATGGAAAGAGTAGAAAAGTCGATGTGATGAAGTACACAAGCAAGCTTGGGAATGAAGAGCAAACGGGGTACTGCCTTAATATGTTCAACATAGGCTTTGATTGTAATGTTGTTGAAACGGCTTTTAAGCTTAGAAAGAAAAAGTTCTTTGCAGGGGCTACGGCTTACCAGTCGGCCATACTGTTTAACTTCATCAAAAAGAGAGGTGCCTGTCTTGACATCTACGAGGATGGCGAGCAAATCAGAGAAGGAAAGATGCTTCTTTGTGCCATATCAAATGGATCTTATTGTGGAGGTGGAATAAAGTCATCACCACAGGCGATAATTGACGATGGTTTCTTTGATCTTAATATAATAAACGATCTTCCAAGGCTAAAGTTCCTAAAGCTATTGCCTAAGTACAAGGAAGGAACACATCTTGAGGTTGATGGGATAGATAAAATTATATATGTGAAGAAGAGTAAGCATCTCAGTCTAAAACCAAAGGGAACAAAGGACTTTGGCATCTGCATAGATGGAGAGCTTGCTCGTACTGAGGGTATAGATATTGAAATCTGTGAGAAGGCTCTCAGCTTCATTGTTCCTGTTGATGTGAAATAAACTGTATGATATAATGTTACGGTGGTTTGTGAACGGGGTATATCTATTTGCAAACCTTATTTGGAGAAGTATCGAAGTGGTCATAACGAGCCGCACTCGAAATGCGGTTGCTCGCAAGGGCACGTGGGTTCGAATCCCACCTTCTCCGCCAATTTTGTCCTCTTTTGAGGACTTATATTTTACAGCGGGGTTAGTGATTGCTAACTTTTCAGCATAGCTCATAAAAAATCCGTATGCTTACTTTGCCTGCGAGCTACAGGTGAAGCAATAATAATTTAAAGGAGGAACTATACTGATGTTAGGTATGTACTGTCTTGTAACAGTAGTTGTCTTGAGTTATTTCTTTAGCGACATTATCAAAAAATATTCTAAGGAGATTTACGCTATTGCAGGTGTGATTTCCATAATCTCAATATATCACGCGATTTTGAGATTGAACGGATATAATGTCCAATATGTTGATGGTCTTGAGCCATTTATGAGGTCTATATCATCAGGCGCTCTAGGAGGAGCCTTTTTCATACTCGTAATGTATATGGGTACCTTCAGCATGAAGTACAAGGTATTTAAACAGCTTCGTAAGAATCGTGCAGAGCTTTCCATCATAGGAGGTCTGATGATTTTACCACATAACACCTTCTATCTATTTCAGGCGCTCCTATTCACGCTTCCTAATGTGAATAAAATGAATGGAATTGCGCTTTGGACAAATCTAATGATGTTTGCAGCAGGTGTCTTTGCCATAGCAGTTATGCTTCCGCTACTTGTGACATCGTTTAACTTTGTTCACAAGAAAATGCAGGCAAGCAAATGGAAGAACTTGCAGGAATTTGCATACATCTTCTATGCAATGGTATATGTGCAGGTAATGATGGTTTACATCGGAAAACCAGCGTCAAATACGGTGACATTAAACATAGTGTTCTACTCTGTAATTTTCATCTCATACACAATTCTCAGAGTTAGAAAAGCCCTAAATGCACGCAAAAGAAAGCTAGCACAGGCAGTCTAGTGACGGAGGAGGATAGATATGAAAAATAAGTCGATATTAAGCATTCTCATTACGGCACTGATCTGCGTTCTAGTGGCTGTGGGAATAAGCTTTGGTACTACAACAAAGAAGGTAGAAGCAAGAAAGGTGCAACCTAGGAAGACAGAAGCTAAGGCTGATAACAGCAAGAAGGCTAATGATTCAGCTTCAAATGGGGAAGCTGATGGATATAAGGACGGTAGCTGGGAAGGAACGGGAAACGGCTACAAGGGCGAGGTTAAGGTTCGCGTTACGGTCAAGGACGGCAAGATAACTGCAGTCGATATTCTATCAAATGTGGATGACGCAGCCTACTTTAACAACGCAAAAGGAGTTATTTCATCAGTTATAGAGCAGCAGACTCCTAATGTTGATACTGTCAGCGGAGCTACATTCAGCTCAGTTGGAATCCTAGACGCAATCTATAACGCACTGGAGAACGGAGGTAATTAATGAAGAAAAGAGCAGATAAGATAATCGCATCACTTTTGATATTTGTGGTCTTCGCTGGAATTACAGGATTCAGTGTGGCAAAGACAATGAACAAGGATAATAAGGATATCGAAACCAGTAAATCACAGCATGTTCAGCAGAAGACTCAGGCTAAGAAACAGGCTGAGCCAAGCAAACAGAAGAAGCAAAAGAAGAAGATAGAAAAGCCTAAGGCTGTTGCAAAGAAGAGTGCTGCGACTGGCCCAAGCGCACCGGTACAAAACGTGAACTTTAATATCCAAGCTCCAAGCAATGCTAAGCTAAAAGATGGTGTTTACTACGGAAGCGGAACAGGTTTTGGTGGAAGATTGAGCGTTAAGGTAGTCGTAAGTGGTAACAAGATAGCTGATATTCAGGTGACATCCCACAGCGAGACACTAAGCCCAATAAACTACTTTGCAAATGGTGCATCGGTTATAAGCAGAATCCTAAGCGCTCAGACACCTAATGTAGATAAGGTTACAGGAGCTACATATACGAGCAATGCGATAAAGACTGCCGTATATAATGCTATTAAAGACGCCTACGAGACAGAAGCTCCGCCTATCGTCGCACCAGTAGTACCAGAAGAAAAGGATCCTAGCGAGGATGTAAAGCCTGGCGATGACAAGGACAAAAATAAGGACGACGACAAGGACAAGAACAAAGACAACAAAGACGAGGAAAAAGATAATAGAACTGAAGAGGAGATTGCAGAGAACAAGCAAAATATCTTCAGAGGGGATGTTATCTTCCATGGAAAAGACTACGATTACGATGTTGTTGTAAAAGTAGAAATCAAGGATGGAAAGGTTGTCAAGCTTACTGACCACAAGACAAGAGAGGAACTTGATAAATCAAAATTTGCAGGAGCAAATCTCACCTTCTGGAATATCTTCCTAGATGCTAATGGCTTTGATAGATTTGAAGGAAAGACTGAGGCTGAGATTAAAGATGTTGATGCAGTTACAAATGCAACAGCAACTACGGATGGTGTTAAGCAGGCAATCATCAAAGCTTTTGAGAATGCAAAGAGAGAAGCAAAGTCCAAAGATAAGGACGTAAATAAAGATACTAATAAGGATAAAACAGAGTCAAATCCTGGCAAGTAAATACCAAAAAAATGACCCCTAAGTTCAATGAGGAATCTTAGGGGTCTACTTTTTGGGTCGATTATTGCGAAGTTTGATTAGCTCTCTTTTATTTTATTTCTCATATGAACTGAGATTGCAAGTCCTGCAGCTAGTCCCATGAGCATGATGTAAGGTGGCAAGCTTGATGAATCACCTGTATTTGGATTTACTGGTTTGTTAGGTTTTTTGTCCTTATTAGGAGCAGCATTCTTGGTGTAGATAGCGTATACAGTCATATCTTCGTTTACGACTGTGCTTCCTGTAAACTTTGTACCATTTCCATCTATAGCTGTATTCCACTCCTTGAATGTGTATCCTGCTTTGCTTGGGTAAGCTGGCATAGACTGATCTGTGAGGCTGTCCGTGTCTATAGCTTTGCCTGATTCTACATTAACTACCGCATGAGTATTACCACCGTCTATGAATGTAACCTTGTTCTGATTTACTCTAAGTGAGTAGGTAATTAGCTCTGGTTTGTTAGGGTCTCCTGCTTCGTCTTTACCACTAACAAGCTGCTTTGCTGCATAAACGGTTGATATTCGCGCAAATGAATGATGGTCATCATTTTCAATAGTTGAAGCATCCTGGTTTATAATTGCATTATTATCTGTAGTAAATATGTTTTCGTAAGCTCCATAAGCGTACCCGGTTAAGGTACTGTTTTTATTGGTCTCAACATCAGAGGTCACTTTCAAACCATCAATACTTAAAGTAACGGAATTCACCTTCTGAATTTTTGCATATACATCTTTTAACATTTCATAGTTAGCAGGAGCCCTAAGTCTTGCTTTGACAACAATTCTTCTGCCACCGTTCTCTTTTGTAACGGAAAGGTCAAAGCCATCAAGTCCACTTAGCTTATATTCTGTAGCATCTGTTGAGTCTAGACCTTTAGGAAGATCTAAAACAAATACTAACTGTCCGTCTGATTGCGTTATAGCTGTCTCGGGCATATTGTCCTTCATCATGTAATATGCAGGGAATTCCGAATTTATATAAGCTATGAGGATTGTATTCATCATTTTTTTGAACAGAGACATATCAAGATTAAAATCAAGGTTGATATCATCACCTATGTTGTGCTTAGCAACTTCTGTGCTTGATAGTCCTCTTTCGGTAATATCCCCACGAACATTATAATCTTTTATATTCTTAGTTAAAAGATCAGTCGAGTAGTTAAAGTTATATGGGTTCCACTGCTTGCCACCTTGCCAGCGGTTAAGTGTTGGATCTGTTGGTTCTCTATGTGGTAAATCCTGTGCATACATATCCAAATTATTCAAGGTCTCCGAAACTTCCTCAGAAAGATTAGGATCACTGGAAATTCCGGCATTAGGGAAGCCTGTAACATAATCATAATTTAAGGTATTAACCCATTTAACTCTGCTGCTGGCAAAATAATCTGCCAAGTATGAAGGGATGACAGCACGAAAGCCGCTGTCTTTGTACCAAACAAGTTCTGCCCAATAATTATCTTTTGTCTGTTCCTTGTATTCGCTTGGCATTTCCTCAGCGAATACGGCGCTAGGTATTGCTATCAATACCATGACAAGGCTTAGTGCGACGCACAAAAATCGTTTAGGTGTTTTTTTCATTACCATTCTCCTTAATAATTTTTAAAAATAAGTATGTAACTTATTCTGCAATAGTATCTAAATAATATTTAAAAGTAAATATATCAAATTTGCCTATGATTCATACTATCTTATATTTTATATTATATGTAACAAAAATTCAATTCTTAATTAACTATCAATTCTTTTAAAATTTTCTTGCGTGTTAGTAGGAGATTATGCTAATCTTTATAGGTTGAATGGATTGATTTTATATTTAATAATTGTAGTATATTGTGAACACATCAAAGGACGGAATACACTATGGGATTCATGGATTCATATAAACGTTTAGAAAAGCTCTGCGGTGATATGCTTGAAGATGAGAGGCGAATTTCAGCATATATAGATAAAATGTATGAAAATGATAAAGGGTGGGATCTAGTACCTGGATGGGAAAGAGATTTAAAAAAACTTAAGTATTACAGGAGGATACGGAATAAGCTAGTACATGAACCAGACGCATATGAGGAGAATCTGTGTGATACAGATGATATTGAGTGGGTAGAAGATTTTTATTATAGGATTATTGACGGTAAAGATCCTCTGAGTAGATATTACAAAATTGTTCGTGCAAGGAATAGTACTAATAATGCATCTAGATATGGAATGGATACATCATCTTATGGTACAAACAGTAGTTCATCAAGTGGGGATGGTAAGCTTGGAACAATTCTACTAGCGCTCTTTATTGCAGTGGTAATATTCTTTATGATACTTGAATATAATTAATGGAAGATATCGAACACATAGTATCATATACGCATAAAAACGCCCCGAAAGCATAGGCTCTCGGGGCTAAATTTGTATTATAGTGTTTATCTTGTTATCCTTCAATGTTTGGAAGTGTAGCAAGGCTTGCTTCAATCTCTTCGTCGCTTGGGATGTAGTCGCTCATAAGTCCGTCGTTAAACTTCTCATAAGCATATAAATCAAAGTATCCTGTACCAGTTAGGCCAAATAGAATTGTCTTTTCTTCGCCTGTCTCTTTGCACTTAAGAGCCTCGTCGATTGCTGCCTTGATAGCATGGCTGCTCTCAGGCGCAGGAAGTATTCCCTCAACTCTAGCAAAGTCACGAGCTGCCTCAAAGACCTCAGTCTGTGTGTAGCTCACTGCTTCCATCTCTCCCTGGTGGTAAAGCTCAGATACGATAGGGCTCATGCCGTGGTAACGAAGACCGCCTGCATGGTTAGGGGCAGGGATGAATCCACTTCCAAGAGTGTACATCTTTGCCATAGGGCAAACACGTCCTGTATCGCAGAAGTCATAAGCGTAGCGACCTCTTGTTAGGCTTGGGCATGATGCTGGCTCAACAGCGATAAAGCGGTAGTCAGCTTCTCCTCTAAGCTTTTCTCCCATGAAAGGTGACATTAGTCCTCCGACATTGCTTCCGCCACCGGCACAGCCGATGATAATATCAGGCTTGATGTCGTATTTCTTCATTGCGGCCATAGCTTCCTCGCCGATGATGCTCTGGTGGAGAAGTACCTGGTTTAGTACGCTTCCTAGAACGTACTTGTAGCCATCGTTAGTTGTAGCAGCTTCTACAGCTTCTGATATAGCGCAGCCAAGGCTTCCTGTTGTTCCTGGATGCTCGCTGAGAATCTTCTTTCCGATTTCTGTAGTCTCAGATGGGGAAGGTGTTACAGATGCACCATATGTTCTCATAACCTCACGACGGAAAGGCTTCTGCTCGTATGAAACCTTAACCATGTAAACATTACAGTCAAGCCCAAAATAGGAGCAAGCCATCGAGAGGGCAGTACCCCACTGACCAGCACCGGTCTCGGTTGTGACGCCCTTGAGACCCTCCTTCTTAGCATAGTAGGCCTGAGCGATAGCAGAGTTTAGCTTGTGGCTTCCGCTTGTATTATTACCCTCAAACTTATAGTAGATTTTTGCTGGAGTCTGAAGTTTTTCCTCTAGGCAGTATGCACGAACGAGAGGTGATGGTCTATACATCTTGTAGAAGTCTCTGATTTCCTGTGGAATCTCGATGTATCTATCAGTATCATTTAGCTCCTGCTCAATTAGCTCGTCACAGAAAACTGGCTTCAGGTCATCAAAGCTAACTGGCTTTCCGGTAGCTGGATTTACAAGTGGAGCTGGCTTTTTCTTCATATCCGCTCTAACATTGTAATAATGTGTTGGCATTTCGCTCTCGTGCAGATAAATCTTGTAAGGTATTGCTTTGTTATTTGTGCTGTTTGACATTTTTTTCTCCTTCTGTCTTTTCATCAAAACTTGCGAAGTGTGAAAGGATGTATAAAACAAAAAACTCTCATCCCATATTCGCTGGGACAAGAGCTGAAATCTCCTGCGGTGCCACCCGGCTTGGCGTTAAACGCCCACTCCTTCGCATACTAACATATGCAGATATTGTTAACGAAGTATCTTCTCCGTCGCCCCTAATAGAATCATCTAAGATAATCCGTTCAGTTTGCCCTCAGGAGGCCATTCAACAAAGCGCATACAGTCTGCAATCACACCATCTGCAAATCTCTCTTCTGCTGCATCTAAGCCTACTATTCTCCATCAAAGGTTTGTTAAATTAGATTGATAATAACATCAAAAAATGTGCGTGTCAACATATTTTTCGATAAATTTTTATTAAATTTTCCTAATACAGCATGCCGTTTAAAATTTGCTCACATAGAAGAAGTCCGCCGCCTATACCTAAATGTGACTTTTCAATTACATCGATATAGCCTAGTGATGGGAGTGCAATTTCAATGCCGCTGAATCTTTTTCCCTTAGCTCTAAGCATAGCAATGGTCTGTCCATCAGCAAAGACAATCTCGGCATCGGTATCAAAAATATTCTTTTCGAGCGCCTCGCTAGAGCCATATTCCTTTAGAATATCCCTAAGCTTGGTTTCCTGCATCGAAAGCTCAGAGGAACTTCGAATCTTATCTTTGAGTGCATCTGTTTCAGTAATAGATATGGAATCTGGGCTCATTCCAAAATAGCTTGCTATGAAATCCGTATATCCAAGGCACTGGGAAAGCGTGCCGTGTACGGCAAACTTAACGCCCTTTGGTCGTCCAGTTAAAGTATGAATCCTAGAGAGGTGAGAAAAACACTTTGCTCTTGCCCTTTCACTTTGTTCTATATATGAACTCATATCACTGCCTAGTATATTGCAAACCTTCCTTACAAGCTCCTCCATGGCCCTAAATCCGACCGGTAGACCATCGCAGACGATGTAGGGCATATCAAAGCGCGCAGATAGAAACTCTGCAGAATCAAGTCCGTAGAGACTATCGATGACTATATTGAGATCTGCACGAGGTATGTTTTCTATCTCGCTTATGCTGGAGCCTGCACATAGGAAACAGTTCACATCTATACCGCAGAGAGAAAAAGCTCTTTTTAGCTCTTCCTTATCTCCTGCAAAGTCTCTGTGAAATATGGAAAGTCCAAGTATGTTTACGGTTTTACCAGCTAGTTTCTTGCCATTCCTTGCGAATTTTTCTAGCAGGGTGCGGCAGGCTTTGATGTAGCCATCCCAAATAGGGAGGGAGTAGCCAGGGCTTCCTATGGAGATGATTTTTTTTTCATCTCTGCTTGACTCTCTTACGATTCTTTCTATATCGTCACCGATAAGCGCAGCTCCAGGCGTGTTTACGATGGCAAGTAGATCAAAGTCAATTTCCTTTTCAAGAAAGGCTATTACCTCAGAAAGCTTGTCCTCGCTACCATAGACGTAATCGCGTCTATCTAGGAAGGTTGAAGGAACGCGTGGCTGTCCGAAATACCAAAACTCAGGGTATTCGAGCGGATCAAATTCCGGCTGCCTTATCATCTGATTATCAGATGTTGCTGAGTGATAGAACTTGCAGCCTGTTGGGCCGTTCATGAGGACTAGACCCTTTGATATTCCCTCAAAAGCAAAGACTAGCCCAGACATGCTATCTGGAGTAATACTTGTCAAATAGTTTTCTGTCATTGAGCCATTCTCCTTCCTTTGATTTACTGAAAAGCCTTGACCAACGTTCGACCATCTCAAGTCCTGTAAAGAAGCCGTTATCTGGACACATTGGAATCGTGTCTGTGATATAGCTTTGCTCGCTTACAGGCTCGTAGTTTGAGAGGATGATGTCAGGCTTTAGTCTTTTAATATCAGAGCTTCTCTCATCTCTATCGTAGTTTTCTACAACCTCGATACCGTCTATTTCGGAAAGAGAGGAGCGGAATCCTTCATCCTGAGAGAAGTTTAAAACGCATATTTTTACTATTTTCATACCGCAGTCTAGGGCAGCGTTCAGTATCCAGTCGAGCTCGTGATTGTATGTGATAATCATGAGTTCTTTGCCTTCGAGCTTGGGCCTTACTAATTTCATCCTATTTTGATATATGATCTCGTTTTCCGATATTATGCTCTTTGCTTCATCGCTTGCATCAAAGTGCTTACCTAGGGCAAGAAGCCAATCGGAGGTTTCCTTAAAGCCGATAGGAAACTGCTTTTCAAAGAAGCTTGCGCCGTATTCTTTGATGAAGAAGTCTTCGAGTATTTTGCCAGTATAGTCGCGATATGCGAGCAGGTTTAGCTCTGCTGAGCAGAAATCACGCAGCGAAGCGTAGCTTGTGTTACATAGGAAGCGGCAGTTTACCGAGATGTTCATGCGAGCAAGGAAGGTCTTAAGTCTTTGAAAGTTCATCTCCGTGTTTCGGGCAACGACCTTTTCGAAGACTATGTTTACGGTCCTTTCTCTTTTTTCTGCCCTCCTATCTATTATCTGCTTTGCAAGCGAGGTGTACGCCATCAGCATTCCCTGAAGGTAATCTCCCGTGAGGTTACCTTCAGCTTTTACCGTTACTATCTTAGTTCTTTCGGTCGAAAGGCTGAGTGCATCGTCTATATCATCTCCAATTATACCAGAAGGGCAGGAGCTTACTATGACAATGGCTGGTGGTGGCTCAGGTGAATCAAGGATTTTCTTGACCGTAGCTAAAAGATTTTCACTTCCACCAAAGACCATGTCTGTCTCAGTCATATCTGTCGATAGCACATTTGGAATCAAAGATGAAGGCAGTATATTTCCGCGTTCAAAGAGCGTTCTTCTTCCGGCAGAGCTTATCGTCTGTATGGAAAGATAGGTACAGCTCTTTGGTGAGTGGGCGAGGATCACAGCATCCTTAAGATTTGAACTCATGGTCATGGCGCCATTAAAAGCACAGCCGTGGAGTGGCTCATCCCTGATTACATTCTTTGATAGATAGGGAGCATCATAGTCGCTAGTGCTTTCTTCTTGGCCAGAGCTGATACCCGTGCATGCTTCGCAAGGCTCTGCGGTCTCACAGCTACAGGAAAACGTGTCTTCCTCTTCTTGCTTTGGCGAAGAAGTTGCGCTATGGCTAGCCTTAGTAATTGCACCTTCATTTGATAGAATCAAAGCCTCTAGCTCATCATCTGTCAAAGGATTTGCGGCAAAGTGCTCAGTACCTTCGCATATCCTTTTCGCAATACCCTTAAAGATATCTGCTACAGGATTTTTCTCGTTTTGGGTGAGCTCAAGCACAGTCACATTAGCTTTTTCTGCGCGTGCAAAGATATCGTCTCGAGGGATTCGCGCAAATACTGGAAGCTTAACTGCTTCTGCAAATTTGTAAACTCTATCGTCTTCATTTTTGACATTTCGGCTGTTATATAGTATTCCCAAGAGTCTTGGGCGATTTTCGTCATAGTTTTGGATGCCGCGCAGTATATTGTTTGCTGCGTATAGCGACATATATTCACCAGATGTGACAATAAAAATACTATCGGAATATTCCCTGCGTATAGGAACGGCAAAGCCGCCGCAAACCACATCTCCCAAAACATCGTAGACTATCATGTCGTAGTTATCTTTGATGTGAAGGGTTTCGAGAAGCTCAAAGGCAGTTATTATGCCTCTTCCAGCGCATCCGACACCTGGCTTTGGACCACCTGCTTCTATGCAGCCGATTTTTCCAAAGCCCTCAAAGAGTATATCGCTTTTGCGGTACTCCAAAGGAGATTTTGTCTTTATATAGTCCAAAACCGTAGGGATGGAAAGGCCTCGCATCAAAAGCTTTGTCGAGTCGTGCTTAGGGTCACAGCCAATCTGGAGTATTCTTTTATTATTTAATGAAAGGGCTGCGGAGATATTCGCACTCAAGGTCGATTTACCTATGCCTCCCTTACCGTATACAGCAATTTGTTTCATATTTATTCCTAAAAAGTAACCCGAGACCAAGGTTAATAACCTTAGCGCTCGGGAAATGTAAGCAATTTATTTTTTTTCACTGTTTCTTGCAGCTACAGCGATTATGTCCTGATAGCGCTCTAAAATTTTCTCGTAGTTACTTCTCACGTGTGGGAACAGGCAGTTTGTACAATCCTTGAATCCATTTTCAGTGTACTGAAAGTTTCCGCCACATTTGTCGCCGAGCGCATACAGAGGACAATAGCAGAACAAGCAGTTGAAATCCTCCGGTTTATTAGTCTTGTGACATGGGAAGAATTCACAATCCTTGTGCTGAAAAAACTTATAGTTTTCGGTAGTGGTATTAACCATATTAACCTCCATATTTCATTATCAAAAATAACCCGCCTATGGTATAATTTTATTAGTAAGTTATAAAGCTGTCAAGGAGACATAGAAATGTCATTTACACATCTTCACCTACATACAGAATATAGCCTTTTGGACGGTGCCGCAAGAATCGACGGCGTTGTTAAGCATGCCAAGGAATTAGGTATGGACTCCCTTGCCATAACAGACCACGGAAACATGTTCGGCGTTATCGACTTCTACAAGGAGTGTAAGAAGCAAGGCCTTAAGCCGCTCATCGGATGCGAGATATATATGGCTGTTCGCAGCATGAAGGATAAAGATCCAGATTTAGATAGATACCAGAATCATCTTGTTTTGATTGCCGAAAACAACGATGGATACCGAAATTTAATTAAAATTGTATCAGAGGGATACATAAACGGATACTACTATAAACCGAGAGTTGACAAGGATGTTCTGAGAAAGTATAGCGACGGAATAATAGCTTTATCGGCATGTCTTGCGGGCAAGGTTCAGCAGAGACTTTTGAACAAGGACTACGAGGGTGCTCGTGCAGAGGCACTTGAGCTAGACGAGATTTTCGGCCATGGCAATTTCTTCTTAGAGATGCAGGATCAGGGTCTTGAGGAGGAATACCTCGTAAATCAACAGCTTCTCAAGCTATCTGAGGAACTTGACATTCCTCTAGTTGCAACAAACGATGTGCACTATATTAGGCAGGAAGATGCCGAGGCACATGATGTTCTTCTTGCTATTCAGACGGCTACAAGTATCGATGATGAGAGGAGAATGCGTTTTCCTAACGACCAGTTTTATCTAAAGAGCGAGTCTGAGATGAGGACAATCTTTTCCTTTGCTCCTCAAGCTGTAGATAACACTGCAAAGATTGCCGAAAGATGCAATGTCGAGTTCACCTTTGGTGAGTATCATCTGCCAGAGTTTGTTCCACCTGAGGGAAAGACCTGTGCAGAGTATTTGCGTGAGATTGTAGAGGCTGGCCTTAGAGATAGATACGAAAATATCGAACCTGAGCTAGTTGAGAGAATGAACTACGAGCTAGATGTCATTGAGAATATGGGCTATGTAGAGTATTTTTTGATAGTTTGGGACTTCATTAATTATGCGAGAAATAACAATATCGCTGTTGGTCCAGGCAGAGGCTCAGCTGCAGGAAGCCTTGTTTCATACTGCCTAAAGATAACGGATATAGATCCGATTAAGTATACTTTGATTTTTGAACGATTCCTAAACCCTGAGCGTGTCAGCATGCCTGATATAGATATAGACTTTTGTATCGAAAGACGAGGTGAGGTAATCGAGTATGTTAAGCAAAAGTATGGCAGAGAGAATGTTTCCCAGATTATAACATTCGGTAGACTTAAGGCAAAGGCCGCAGTAAGAGATGTCGGAAGGGCGCTTAATCTCACATATGCAGAGGCTGACAGAATTGCAAAGGCGATACCATTTGAACTTAATATGACTCTTGAGAAGGCTTTGAACATAAGTCCAGACCTTCGCAGAATGTACGACGAGGACCCAAGCGTCAAGAAGGTTATAGATATGGCGATGAGAATCGAAGGCATGCCTAGAAATGCCTCAACTCACGCAGCTGGCGTAGTAATATCTAAGCTTCCGCTGAACGAGTATGTGCCGCTCTACATGTCAGATAAGGGCCTTGCGACTCAGTTCAACATGACAACCATAGAAGAGCTTGGCCTTCTCAAAATGGACTTTCTTGGCCTTCGTAACCTTACGATGATCCGAAATGCAAAGTCCTTGATAAAGGAAAACCACGGAGTAGACATAGATTTCAGCAAGATTGGCTATGAAGATCCTAAGGTATATTCAATGATTGCTGACGGAAATACGCTCGGTGTATTTCAGCTTGAGAGCTCGGGAATGACTTCATTCATGAAGAGACTAAAGCCGAACTGCTTTGAGGATGTAGTTGCCGGAATTTCACTGTTTAGACCAGGTCCAATGGACTCGATTCCAAAGTATATAGAGAACAAGAAAAATCCAGATAAGATTCAGTATGTAACGCCAAAGGTTGCAGAGATTTTAGATGTCAGCTACGGCTGCCTCGTCTATCAGGAGCAGGTAATGCAGATAGTTCGTGATCTTGCAGGCTATAGCTACGGAAGATCTGACCTCGTTCGTCGTGCCATGAGTAAGAAGAAAGCCGACGTTATGATGGAGGAGAAGGAGTGGTTCATAAACGGTAAGCTCGCAGAGGATGGAAGCATTGAAATTCCTGGATGTATCAGAAATGGTGTATCAAAGGAAGCTGCAGAGGCCATCTTTGATGACATGGTTTCATTTGCTGAGTACGCCTTCAACAAATCTCATGCAGCGGCTTATGCAGTGCTTGCCTTTGAGACTGCCTACCTAAAGAGGTATTATCCTGTTGAGTTCATGGCGGCTTTGATGACCAGTGTAATGGGCGATTCAGCAGCTATATCAAAGTACATAGCAAACTGCAGGGAAATCGGTATCGAGGTTCTTCCACCTTCAGTGCTTGAGAGTGAGCATAGCTTCTCAACAAAAGAAGGCAAAATTCGTTTCGGCCTCATGGCTGTCAAAAATGTCGGCGAGGGCGTTGTCAATGCGATAATAAAGGCAAGAGCTGGACGCGAGGCGCCTAAGGATATCTTCGAGTTTGTCAACAACCTAGATATCAAAGAGGTCAACAAGAAGGCGATGGAAAGCCTTATTAAGGCAGGTGCCCTTGACTGCATAGATCCTAATAGAGCGGTACTTCTAGCCGTTTACGAGGATGTGATGGAGTCTGCACAGCAGAATGCGCGTAAGAACATTGCTGGACAGATGTCTCTATTTCAACTTAATAGCGAAGAGATGGGAAGTGGCAGTGTTTCGGGAAGGCTTCCTGATATTGCTAACTTTGATAAGGCTACGCTTCTAAGTCTCGAAAAGGAGATGACGGGCGTATATATCAGCGACCATCCGCTAAACCAGTACAAGGATATTATTGATAGGCTAGCGACCGTAAATACAACTCAGCTCGGAAGTAAGAGCCAGTCTGAGGAAGATGGCAATATGGACGTGGTCAGCGAGATTCAGGACGGTAAGGAGCTTGTGATCATAGGTCTTATCGTGGGACACAGAAATCTTGTCACAAAGAAGGGGCAGATGATGGCCTTTGTGCAGCTTGAGGATCTCTATGGAGATGTTGAGGTCATAGTTTTCCCTAAGACATTTGAGAACTGTGCAGAGCTTTTAGCCCAGGATAATATCATAGTTTTGAGTGGACGTGCCGATGTGGCAGAAAGCGGGCAGGCCAAGATTATAGCCGAACATATAGTCGGCATAGATGAAGCGGATAGGATAATTGAGCTTGTTAAGTCTGGAAGGTCAAATGGAAGGCAGTCAGGTGGACAAAGAACGTCAAGAGCTCAAGATGATTCTGCAAATGCTAGCCCTAACTCACAAGCTACTTCCTCCCATGAGGGAGTAAAGGCAAATTCGAGCGCTAGCGCTTTGACGGATGCTGTAAAGCTAAGAATACCGCAAAGCGGTGAGGGTATATCCGAGGCTGCTAAGCTAGACGAAAAAGAGGTTCTTAGCGAAATCAGCAGAATAATGGCAAGGTACCCTGGAGATAATCAGGTGCTAGTATATCTCAGAAACGGAAAGATAATGTCATCGCAGCAGGTTTTAGTTAGGCCTAGCCTAGAGTTTGCCGAGGAGATGGCTGAGCTTTTAGGACATGCGAATGTCAAGATAAAACATATTGCAAATAGCTAATTGGCGTAGGAGTTTACTATGAAAATCGGAGTTTTGACAAGTGGGGGCGATGCACCTGGCATGAATGCAGCAATTCGTGCCGTGGTTAGATGCGGTATAGACGCAGGCTTTGAGGTCTACGGAATAAAGAGAGGATATGAAGGCCTGCTAGATGGAGAAATCGAGCAGATGAACCTCAGCAGTGTCGGAGATATTCTTCACCGCGGCGGAACCATACTTAAGACTGCAAGAAGCGAAAGATTCAGCACTGAAGAGGGCGTTAAGAGATCCAAGGTGATTCTCGACACATTTGGTATAGATGCACTGATTGTTATAGGTGGAGACGGCTCCATGAGAGGTGCTCTTGAGCTATCAAAGCTCGGTGTCAATGTTATGTGTCTTCCGGGAACAATTGATAACGACCTAGCCTATACAGACTACACTATAGGCTTTGATACTGCGGTAAACACCGTTTTGGATGCTATATCAAAGGTCAGAGACACAAGCTCTGCTCATGAGAGAAATACCATAATCGAGGTTATGGGAAGGCACTGCGGAGACATTGCTCTTTACGCAGGTGTGGGCGGTGGTGCTGAAGCAGTTTTGATTCCTGAGGTTGAGGCAGATGTAAACAGGGTTTGCCGAAAGATTCTTCAGGGTGCAGGTAGAGGTAAGCTCAATAGCATAATCATAAATGCTGAAGGCTCAGGTGTAAGCTCAGATGAACTAGCTAAGGAAATTGCTGATGTAACAGGCCGCGAGACTAGAATAGTAGTGCTATCATACCTGCAGCGCGGAGGTGTTCCAACGCTAGATGATAGACTTTTAGCAAGTCAAAGCGGAGCTAAGGCAATTGAGCTAATACAAAACGGAATCAAAAACAGGGCAATTGGAACCGTAAATGGCAAGATACAGGCCTTTGAAATCGAAGGTGCGCTCTCAGAGAAGCCAGAGTTTGACCATGAGCTCTATGAGCTTATCGATGTGCTGAGCAAATAGTATGATGTTAAATAAAATTATTAAGTAAGGGATATAAATATGGGTGAAAAAATAGCGGGAAAGTACCGTGGCACCAGTGCGCTTACGGGACTGGTTTACGGAATGGCGGAGTTTTACGGAGGTGGTGCCTTTGTAATAATCAATACCTTCTTCATGGTATTTTTGACGAAGGCTCTTGGAATTCCAGCGGCTTGGGCTGGCGCAATTCCACTTGTCGGCAAGGTCTGGGATGCGGTGACAGATCCGATAATGGGAAACATCACTGATAGAACGACTTCAAGGTTTGGGCCTAAGCGTTTTTACATTTTAATTGGTGGAATAGTTTCAGCAGCGACATTTGTTCTTCTTTGGACGACGATTCCAAGCGAGAGCAAGGTGGCGCTCTTTGTATATTACATCGTGATATACTGCTTGTTCTCTACGGGATTTACGATTTTGATGGTTCCATATAACGGACTTCTTCCTGACATGATAGATGACTATGCGATAAGATCAAAGTTTTCAACCATGCGTATGATATGGTCTACTCTTGGAGCTATCGCTGCCGGAATCATTCCAACTCTAATGATCAAAAATACTCTTCATGTTGATATGTATCTCAAGGTGGGTATTCTCTTTGGAATTCTATTCTGCATGAGCTCGCTCATAAGCTTTGCCGGAACATGGGAAAAGCTCAAGGAACCTGTTAAAAGCAGCATTGGAGATAGCTTCTCTCAGGCTGGTTCGGTATTCAAAAGCAGATCCTTTAGAATCTTTGTCGGAATCTACCTATCGGGACAGTGCGGCATGGACTTCGTCTCAGGTATGGCAATCTACTATGTTGATGAGGTGCTAAACGGATATTCTAAGGGCTATCTAACGATGCTCATGGGCGTTCTTCTAATTTCTCAGCTACTCGGCATGCTCGTGTTTGGCCCTATAATGACTAAGACATCAAAGAAGGCGACGATTTTGATAGGTGCGCCTATAAGAATAGTTTGCACTCTAGGCCTTTTGGCATTCTCATACGAGGGTGCACCAATTGCTCCAATCCTTGCACTTTCAGCAGGTGTGGGCATAGGAAATGCGGCGACCTTAACAAGCATATTCGCTATACTTGCAGATATGGCAGATGTGGATGAGCTGATTACTTCGGTGAGCAGACCGGGAATTGTTTCAGGAATGGCAACCTTTGCAAGAAAAATCTCAGCAGGTCTTTCAGCTTGGGTTATCGGTCTTCTGATTTCATTTGCCGGCTACGATGCTGGTATTGCAAAGGCTGGTCTCAGACAGAGTCTTCACACCCAAAACGGCATAGCGATGATTTTCATATTCTTACCGGTGATTCTCGTTACTCTTCTTTTGATCTTCGGATACATGTTCCCAATTACTAAGAAGGAGTTTGAACTTGTTCACAAGGAAATCGCAAGAAGAAAAGGCGAGGATGATTCAGAAGCTACTGAAGAGGAAAAGAAAATCCTAAAGCGCGTAACTGGTATAGAGTACGAGCAGCTTTGGGGAAATAGATAGGAGAATTTGCAATGAATGGACAGATGAATAGACCTTTTGTTTGGGCGCATCGCGGCGCGAGTGCATACTGCCCAGAAAATACGCTTACTGCCTTTGCTAAGGCGATAGAGCTAGGAGCTGATGGAATAGAGCTAGATGTACAGATGACAAAGGACGGCGAGCTTGTTGTTTGCCACGATGAGAAGATTGATAGAACTTCTGATGGCAAGGGCTGGCTAAAGGATTTCACTTTGGCAGAGCTAAGGGAGTTTGATTTCTCTTATGGAGATGAGGCATTTAAGGGTGCTAAGATTCCAACGCTTAGAGAGGTTTTTGAACTCTTTGCTGATACAGATATGACGATAAATATCGAGCTTAAGACAGGCATAATGTTTTACAGCGGAATAGAGGAAAAGACCATCGCGTTGACTGAGGAATACGGTTTTATGAACCGCGTTATTTTCTCTTCGTTTAACCACCTTTCGGTTAAGAAAATCAAAGAGCTTAGACCTGATGCAAAATGTGGCTTCTTATACGCAGACGGAACTATTGGCATGCCTGATTATGCAAAGCTTCACGGTATGGAAGCACTACATCCAGCACTCTACAATTTACAGTACGAGGGTTTCATGAAGGAGTGCAAGGAAAAAAACATTGAGGTCAATGTCTGGACTGTCGATGAAGAGGAATATGTCAAATTTTGCTGCATGCTAGGTGTTGACTCAATAATCACAAACTGCCCAGACAAGGTCTTTGCAGTAATAGAGGGCATGGCAGGTAGCAAAAATGAATAATATTACATTAGAAAACCTAGGTATCAAGCTCATCAAAGATGTAGACTACGATGAGTACATGGAAAACGAGAACCCTAGGTGGCGCAGTGAATATGTAAAGCAAGGTGATTTTTCTTCCTTTGATGGTCTAAATCTAAGGTATTACCACGCTAGCCAGGGCGAGGGGAAAGAGCCTAAGGGCTGTATAGTCATGCTCCACGGCTACTGCGGCTTTTGGGGAAAGTTTCACGAGGTCGCACATTTCTTCTGGCAGGCTGGGTTTGATGTTTTCTTCCTTGAGCAGCGCGGGCACGGATATTCGGGCAGGCAGATTGATGACAAGGACATGGTTCATGTTATGGATTATGCGGACTATATCGCAGATGTAAAGACCTTCATGGACAAAATTGTCATGCCTAGCGCAGGAAAGCTTCCGAAAATAATATACGCACACTCCATGGGAGGTGCTATCGCGGCCCTATTTCTTGAGGAGCACCCTGAGTATTTCGATGCAGCGGTTTTGAGCTCACCAATGTTTAGCATCAAAACAGGAAGCACTCCAAGTATAGCCGTTAAATTGCTATGTGCAAAGATTAGGCTCCTGCACCAAGAGAACTTGCCTTTCCCAGGAGGAAAGCGCTTTGATGGCATTCCAAGCTTTGAGACTAGCAGTGCAAGATCTGAGAAGAGATATAACTATATTTTCAATCAAAGATTAAGGGACGAGCACTACCACACCTATATGATGTCAAATGGCTGGGGCGTAGCAAGCTTTAAAGCTACAGCTAGGCTTTTGAGAAGGGCTTCTAAGGTAAAGACTCCAGTTCTTCTTTTGACAGCTGGTAACGACGCACTCGTAAATATGAGCGGACACGAGAAGTTTGCTAAGAGAGCATCAAATGTTCAGCATATCAACTATGAAGATTCCAAACACGAAATCTATAACGATGTAGATGAGGTGAGGGAGAAATATTTTAACGATATATTTAACTTTATTATGAATTATGCTGTAAACTGATTATTAATTAAAAGTAAATAATTAGATTGGAGGATGCTTTGCATGAGTGCAGAAATCCTACTTTTTAAATCATGAAATATCTAGTTAAATGCAATGAGGCTTAGTAACAAACTCCATAAGTAGTTAAGTATATACCAATGCTTTCACGTGATTTAAAGAAGGGCTTAAGATTCATGTGAGTAAAGCCATTGCAAAAGATCTTCATAAGTATTTATGCCAGATGCGACACCTAATATTATTGTATATAATTCTTCTTGGTTATAACTGAGATGAATGCCATTAAGCTCAAGAAAAACTAGCATAGTATGCGCACCAATACGTTTGTTCCCATCTATAAATGGATGGTTTTTAATTAATCCAAATCCCAAGCGGGCTGCCTTCTCTATGATGCTAGGAAATAGTGCAACATCATCAAAAATCTGGAACGGAGCGTTAAGTGCAGAATCAAGCATGCTATCGTCGTAGATACCCTCTGCTCCTCCTGTTATCTCCACAAGACTCTGATGAAGCTTTAATACTTGAGATTTCGATAAGCGAATCATTTAGATAATACCTCATAAGCTACACGATTTTCGCTTATAAGTCTGTTAGAAACTTCCATGACATCTTCGTCAGGTGCAAGCTGGTACTCCATTGCCTCGTTAAACTCTACTAGAAGATATCTTGGTCGATTATTCTTTAAAATTATTACAGAGCCATTTTCGTCAACCTTTCTTGCTACCTTTGAAAAATTTTGGTTTGCCTCTGTTATAGAAACCAAACTATTAGTATTTATATTCATATATATCACTACCTTTCTTTTAGATTATAATAACACAAAGTTAGGATAAATTCAACCTAAACTACAATAGCTTTACAAAATTAGATAATAAATGTTAGTATGGTATATCTAAAGATATAACCATAATTTAAGGCCTAGCCTTGGGTGGAAAATGAGTAAAAAAACAAAAACAAAGAAAAAAGTAATTACAGGTGAGATACATAGAGCAAAGGGAGGCTTTGGTTTCCTTAAAAGCGATGCTTTTGATAAAGATGTTTTCATAGCGAGAAAGCACATGAAGGATGCCATGGATGGAGATATAGCTGAGGTTGCTTTGATTCCCATGCCACTTTGGGAAAACGGACCTGAGGGCTTTGTCGTAAACATCAAAGAAAGAGCAATCACAGAGCTTGTAGGAACGCTCGATAAGAGCGGAAAAAATGGCTTTCTAATCCCTATGGAAAAGCGCATCAAGGAGGATGTTTTCATCCCAAGCAAATGGCTTAATGGCGCAAAGGATGGAGATAAGCTCCTCGTTAGAATCAGAAAATATCCCCAGGAGGATAGACTTGCCGAGGGCGATGTTCTCAAGATTATTGCAAGAAAAAATGACTCAGATAGGGACATCAAAGCTTTAATATTTGAACACGGAGTTAATGCAGAATTTAGCAAGGAAATAGAGAACGAGACGAAGAAGGTTGCAGACCTTGTGCTTGAGTATACAGACATAAAGCAAAGGCTTGACCTAAGAAAAGAGGAAATCGTAACCATTGATGGCGCGTATTCCAAGGACCTTGATGATGCAGTTTCACTTAAGAAAAACGAAAAAGGAAACTACGTTCTTGGAGTTCATATAGCAGATGTCAGCGAGTTTGTAAGAGAGGGTATGGCTCTTGATGTAGAGGCTCTGAGCAGGGGTAACAGCATCTATTTGATAGATTATGTCGTGCCTATGCTTCCTGTTCTGCTCTCCAATAAGCTTTGTAGCTTGAACGAAGGCGAGGATAGACTTACTCTAAGCTGTATAATGGAAATCGATAAGAGCGGTAAAGTGCTCGAATACAAAATAAGCGAATCCGTAATCAGATCAAGTGCAAGGCTTGTATACGATGAGGTTTCGGACTTTTTGGAGAAGGGCAAAGCAACTGCCAAGGTTTCAGCCCACGCAGAAATGCTCAAGGAGATGGAGGAGCTAGCTAGCTGCCTGAGAAAGGCAAGAGAAGAACTTGGAAGTATAGATTTTGATATAGATGAGGCCGAGTTTGAAATCGATAAGGATGGAGTTCCGGTAGACATATTTCTGAGCGAAAGACGCACGGCAAATAGACTGATAGAAGAGTTCATGCTGATTGCAAATAGAACTGTAGCAGAACACTATTTCTGGATGGAATACCCGTTCATTTACAGAGTACACGAAAAGCCGCTTCCAGAGAAGGTTATGGAGCTCAAAGCCTTCCTAAAGGGGATAGGGCTATCACTTCCGCTAAATGAGGGCAATATTCATCCTCTAGCTTTGAGGAACTTGCTTGATGAGGCTGATAAGGACGGAAAGCTTTCTCTTGTCAGCGCAGTCATGGTCAGAAGCATGCAAAAGGCCTTCTATTCGCCTGAGTGCCTAGGACACTACGGACTTGCTTTCAAGCAGTACTGTCATTTTACATCGCCGATAAGAAGATATGCAGACCTTTGGATTCATAGAATGATTAAGCATCAAATGCATGAGGAATTTAGCGATGAGCAGCTATCAAAGTATCGCGAAAAGGCTAAGAAGGTTTCAGACATTGTGTCTGAGACTGAGCGCAAAGCTATATCCATGGAACGTGAGTTAGAAAGACTGAAGAAGGCTCAGTACATGGAGCGCTGGGTTGGCTACGAGGAGCAGGGTATAATTAGCGGAATAACTAGCTTTGGCATTTTTGTTCAGCTTCCTAACACCGTTGAAGGCCTTGTAAGACTTGACACTTTGATAGATGATTACTATGAGTTTGATCAGGAAAACTATAGGCTAGTTGGAAGCAATCACGGAAGAGAATTCAGGCTTGGCGATAGTGTAAATGTCGTTTGTACAAAGGTGGATACGCTTATTGGAACGATTGATTTTAGACTTTGCTAGCATGGAATAACTTGGAATTTATATATTCATAATTACATACGCATGCGATAAATTGAAACATATATAAATACATAAACAAGGTAATTATGTACAAATATAAAAACAAATGGTTGACTTATGTATTCTCATATGATAGTATTTATATAAGAATTAATTGAATTTTGCTTAATTATGAATTAGTAGCTTAATTATTGCAACTTAAAGTAAGGAGGGTGTTTTATATGAATAAATATTTCAAAAACAAGAAACTCGCTTTTTCATTTATTATTGCATTTCTGATGGTATTTAATTCGGTTTTACTTTTGCCATTATACGCCTATGCCGAAGAAGAAATCTCAACGGAATCTGTTTCTGATAAACGAGAAGGCGATACGACCATTAATTCCGATGGGACAGAGTGCGTAGTCGGCAAGGATATTCGTATGACAAATTTGATTGTGTTGGAAAACGGTTTCTATGCAATTGTAGATGAAATAGAAAATACGGAGTTAAACACTCAGAACATTCAATTTCCGATATTGCAAGGATTTCCGGATAAAACAAAAACAAAGTATTTCACACACAGGGTATTTGATCGTAACGGTAAATTTATGGCGTACTTAACAACATCCGTTACAGGTCTTTATTCGCAGGTTGATGGCGGTTCATCAAGAATAATAAACATTTCAGGAAGTTTTTCGGGCGCATATGCAAATAACTTATCTTATTCAACCGTGTTAAATGGAAGTACGGGAACGATATATATGCATTACAGGGGAATAAATGTAGGGGCAATTACATACAGAATATATACTAACGGATATATTGAAGATATATAATCGTTTCAAAGTAGCTGCCACATTTATTTGAACGGCTACTCGTCAATAAAACAAATGATTTTGACAACCGGCAATATTGCCGGTTGTTTTGCTGCATAAGCAAAACCACGCGCCTAAACGCGTGGTTCAGTGTTTGTGTTCTTAAGGCTGATACACGATTGTATGATTTTGAGGTATGTACCGCCCTATTTTATAACTGTCATATCCTTAAGGAATACCTTGTAACACTTATATGCTTCGTAGATATCTGCCTTGCTTGCGATTTCCCATGGGCTGTGCATGCAAAGAACGGCAACACCGCTGTCAATTACGTTCATTCCGTAGTTTGCTAGAATGTAGGCAATTGTTCCACCGCCACCAGCGTCAACCTTTCCGAGCTCAGCAGTCTGAAAACCTACCTTTGCATCGTCGAGAATCTGGCGAATCTTTGCCATGAACTCAGCGCTAGCATCGTTGGAATCGTACTTTCCGCCTGAGCCTGTGTACTTGTTGAATGTGATACCATGTCCGCAGTAAGCAGTGTTCTTGCGCTCGAAAACGCTCTCGTATGTAGGGTCAAAGCCTGCGCTTACATCAGATGAAAGTGCACATGAATTCTTAAGTGCACGGCGAAGCTTAAGCTCGGAGAACTCTCCGCAAAGCTCCATCATCTCCGCAAATGTATCCTCAAAGAAGTGTGACTTCATTCCTGTTGCGCCAACGCTTCCAATCTCTTCCTTATCTGAAAGGATGCAAAGAGATGTTCTGTCCTGAGCTTCACTGTCTAAGATTGCAGCAAGCGATGTGTATGCGCAGATACGGTCATCGTGTCCGTAGCCGATAACCATAGCTCTATCAAAGCCTAGGTCTCTTGCTTTTCCGGCAGGAACAACTTCAATCTCAGCAGATAGGAAGTCGTCTTCTTCGAAGTTATATTTCTCTTTTAGTATTGCAAGGATTCCAGCCTTAACTCTGTCCTTTGTTGCTTCCTTGTCGTCTGAATCTCCAGCATCTAAAGGCTTGCTTCCGAGGAGAACGTCTAGCGCTTCGCCTTCGATAACAACATTTGCCTTCTTTGTCATCTGCTGTGATGAAAGGTGAACGAGAAGGTCTGTAACTGAGAAGACTGGATCGTTTTCATCATCACCAACTGCGATATCGATAACAGTGCCATCCTTCTTTGCTACAACTCCGTATAGAGCTAGTGGAATTGTAACCCACTGATATTTCTTGATTCCACCGTAGTAGTGAGTGTCTAGGTATACGAATTCTGAGCTCTCATAAAGAGGATTCTGCTTGATGTCAAGGCGAGGTGAGTCGATGTGTGCGCCGAGAATATTTGTACCGCTCTCAATGCTATCTTTACCGATGATTCCAAGAATCATAGTTTTGTTCATATGCTGTGCATAGAACTTGTCACCAGTCTTTAGCTTCTTTCCTTCTTTGATCAAAGTCTTAATATCTACATATCCTCTTGCTTCTGCCATTTTGATAGCTTCTGAAACGCAGAGGCGCTCTGTCTTTGCTCTAGATATGAAGTCCTTGTATTCCTCTGAAAGCTCGTTAAGCTTCTTCAGGTCACTTTCTGTATATGTTGGCCATAAGTTTTTGGTTTCCATGTTTCTTCCTTTCCTATATCCATTATTTGTGTATGTTCTATATTTTAATATAAATATATGCTATACACATTATATGTAAATTTGATGAGCTTTTCAATCTAGCTATTTAAAAAACTATGTCTTGGGGGTATAATTCAATATGGAGGCGTATATCATGAACAAAGAATTTGAGAAGATAAATCATTGCCTAGAGCAGATTAGAAGCAAAACGGATTTTGAGCCACTTATGGCTGTGGTTTTGGGTTCTGGACTCGGAGGCTATGCATCAAAGATGGAAGTCCTTTGTGAAATTCCATATAGCGAAATTGATGGTTTTCCCGTGTCTACTGTTCAAGGACATGACGGAAGGTTTTTATTTGGATATGTTGAAGGCGTTCCAATAGTTGCAATGAAGGGCAGGGTGCATTTTTACGAGGGCTATGCAATAGACGATGTCGTTCTTCCGATAAGGACGATGGGACTTCTGGGCGCTAAGTATATTCTTTTGACAAACGCCGCTGGAGGAATTGATTTAGATTTTGAGCCAGGTGACCTAATGCTGATTGAAGACCATATCTCAAGCTTCATCAGAAGTCCTTTGATTGGAGAAAACATAGAGGAACTCGGTGTTAGATTTCCTGATATGAGCAGGGTCTACGATTTGAAGCTTTGCGAATGCATAAGAAGAGCAGCTTCAAGCGAAGGCATAGACATCAAAGAGGGAACATACCTTCAGACTAGCGGTCCTCAGTTTGAGACACCAACAGAGATTAAGATGTTTAGAACGCTTGGAGCATCAGCTGTGGGAATGAGCACAGTAGTTGAGGCAATTGCAGCTCATCACATGGGTCTTAGGGTCTGCGGAATTTCGTGCATAAGCAATATGGCAGCAGGAATACTGGACCAGCCGCTAACTCACTCAGAGGTGCAGATTACCGCAGATAAGGTAGCTCACAAGTTTGAAAGGCTTGTAAGTGGACTGATTAAAGAGGTCAGCAAGCTAAAGGAGGTATAGATGAGAAAAAGTGTTTTTATCACAGGAGGATCAAGGGGAATCGGAGCAGCCTGCGTAGAGCTCTTTTCTAAGAATGGATTTTCTGTAGCCTTCGCATACGGAAGCGATGATAAGGCGGCGCAAAAGCTTGCAGCTAAGACTTCAGCTCTTGCAATTAAAGCTGATGTTTCAGATGCTAAGCAAATAGAAAAGACCTTTGATCAGGCTAGAACATATTTTGGAATACCTAGCTTTGATGTAGTGGTCTGCAACGCAGGAATTTCAGCTTCGGGACTCATAACAGATATGAGCGATGAGGATGTAGATAATCTCATAGGTATTAACCTAGTTGGAACCATAAATGTGAGTCGTAAAGCTGTAGAACATATGGTAGAGGCAAAGAAGGGAAGCATTGTTATGATCTCATCTATGTGGGGTCAGAGAGCAGCTTCTTGCGAGAGCGTCTATGCGGCTACTAAGGCAGGAATAATTGGATTTGCTAAGAGCCTTGCAGCAGAGCTTGGACCTTCGGGAATAAGGGTGAATGTTGTATCGCCAGGAGTTATTGCAACCGATATGAACAGCGAATATAGCGAGGCCGATATATCTGCCTTAGCAGAGGAAACTCCACTAGGAAGAATAGGGCTTCCTGAAGAGGTTGCAGAGGCAGTCTATTACCTAGCTAGCGATAAGGCTAGTTTCATAAACGGGCAGGTGCTCGGAGTAGATGGCGGCTTTGCCGTTTAGTTATAGTCGAATTTTGAGGGATTAAAATGTCAGTTATACAAAACATTTTATCGAAAATAGGAGAGTTTTTCATAGGCATATTCGACCTGTTTAAAGAGCTTTTTACGCTCTCAGACGGTTACGGCCTGCTTTACACGGCCATCGCAAGGTGGGTGTTCATAATTCTCTCGCTCTTCATCCTGGTTAAATCCATAGTTTCGCTATTGCGAAGCAGGAGTCCAAATGAGGTGTGGGCATATTTCAATGTAAACGATCGCATAGCCTATCCGATAACTCACTGGGAAAACCTAATAGGAAGATCAAAGAGCTGCGACCTTGTACTAAAAGACGGTGCAGCTTCACGAAGCCACGGTACGCTCAGCAGAGACGCTGAGGGAAGGTGGTCATATATGGATCTTGGATCGAGCAACGGCAGTATCTGTGCCGGAAAAAGACTCACCAAGGGCAAGAAGTATCCTATAGAGCCAGGTGATAGCATTCTCATCGGACAAAGCACATGCACACTTCTTCCAATAAGCCTTGAGGAGAAGAGAAACAACGAGAAACTCAGAAAGGAAGAAACCTTCCTTCTATCGCCATGGTCATCGCTTTTGATGCTGACACTATTTCAGCTAATGACAGTGATTCAGCTAGATATATCGCTAGGAGAATCATATACAAGCCAGATTGCAGTAGCATTTGCGGGTCTATGCATACTTATGTGGGTTTATGTTATCTCCATGAGAATGCTCAAGAGAAAGAGTTTTGAGATGGAGACAATAGCGTTTTTCTTGTCAACTTTAAGTCTTGCGGTCACGGCAAGTAAATTCCCGCACTCAGTGCTCAAGCAGTTCATAGCTATAGTCTTTGGAGTGCTCCTATTTGTTGGAATGTGCACGGTTCTTAGAAATCTAGATAGAAGTAAGGCTATCAAAAAATACCTCTACGCAGGAGCTGCAGCCATGCTGATTTTCAACCTGCTTTTAGGTACAACAAAGTTCGGTGCTGCCAACTGGGTAAGCATAGGAGGACTTTCAGTACAGCCGTCTGAGATAGTTAAACTAGCCTTCATCTGGGTAGGTGCGGCGTCGCTAGATGAGCTGATGGAGAAGAGGAACTCTTTGATATTCATGCTGTTTTCAGGATTCTGCTTCATTTGTCTTGCACTGATGGGTGACTTCGGTACAGCTTTGATATTCTTTGTTAGCTTTTTGGTTATTTCATTTCTGCGAAGCGGTGACTTCACAAAGCTCATTTTGATTGTCGGCGTTGCCTTTGTTGGAGGACTCATGGTTCTCAAGTTTAAGGCCTATGTTGCCGCAAGATTTTCGGCATGGGGACATGTTTGGGAATTCGCAGACGAGATGGGCTACCAGCAGACTAGAACCATGTCAGCTGCATCAAGCGGAGGACTCATAGGAGTAGGTGCCGGAGATGGATGGCTTAAAACCATACCAGCTTCCGAAACTGACCTTGTCTTTGGATTTATTACTGAAGAGTGGGGACTCATAATCGCGGTACTTGCAATCCTTGCTATAGTAACGCTTTCGCTATTTGCGATTCGCTCGATTTGGAGTGGCAGGTCGACCTTCTATACGATAGCTGCCTGCTCTGCGATGTCGCTATTCATATTCCAGACAATGCTAAATGTATTTGGCTCAGTGGATCTATTCCCGCTTACTGGTGTTACCTTCCCATTCCTATCAAATGGAGGAACTAGCATGGTTGCATCTTGGGGACTCTTAGCCTTCCTGAAGGCTTCAGACACTAGAGCAAATGCGAGCATTGCGGTATCAAGTGAGGAGGCGATTGCATGAGAAAACTAGAAGTTAGATCGATAATCTGTTTAGCACTTGCAGCTATTTTGATAATCGGTACAGGAGTATTTGTGTTCCGCTTTGTCAAATACGGAAGCAAGTGGGCGACATTTTACGGAAATAGAAGCATATATGAAAACGGCGTTCTTAAAAGTGGAGCCATCTATGACAGAAATGATGTCCTCCTAGCAAAGAGTGGGGGCGGTGAGATAAAATACAACGACGATCCCGAAATAAGAGAGGCAACAGTCCATGCTGTAGGCGATGTGAACGGTAAAATTTCAACATCTGCACTCAGCGCATATAAGGATAAGCTCATAGGATATAATCTTTTGACGGGTACATATAAGCTAAAGGGCAAAAACGAGGACCTTAAGCTCACGTTAGATGCCGATGTGTGCAAGGAGGCCTATAGACAGCTATCCAAATACGATGCTGGATGCATTGGAATCTACAACTATAAGACGGGTGAAATTATATGTATGGTGAGCACACCTACATTTGATCCCGAAAATGAGCCAAGCGTTTCAGCAGACGACCAGTCTGGTCTATATATGAATAGATTTCTTTCATCAAAGCTACCGCCAGGCTCGATTTTCAAAACGGTAACTGCGGCAGCAGCAATTGAAAACACAGACTATCAAAACTTCAGCTACGAGTGCGATGGAACTAGAGTCATCCACGGTGAAGATTTAAACTGTGCATACCTATACCCACACGGACATGTTGATCTTGGTGGTGCGCTACTTCAGTCGTGTAACGGTGCATTTTCGGTCCTAGCTGATGAAATGGGACCAGATGTCATGAAAGACTATGTAAACAGGCTTGGACTTACCAAATCATACAATATTGATGGAATCAGAAATGTAAAGGGAAGCTTTGATTTTCCTAAGGATTCTGAGCTAAACCTAGGATGGTCTGGGGTAGGTCAGTATCATGACCTTGTGAACCCATGCTCTATGATGGTATATATGGGAGCTATTGCAAATGGTGGAAAGGCTGCCATTCCTCATATTTTGATGAGTGACTTCAGAATAACCAAGATGACAAATCAGATGATAGATGAATCTACATCCGAAATTCTTTCTGATATGATGAAGAAAACTGTAGAAAAAGCCTATCTTGGAGATTCTAACCTACCAAATCTAGATGTATATGCTAAGACTGGAACTGCAGAGTCTGCAGGAAAGAAGCCTTACGGATGGTTTGCTGGATTCCTAAAGGATGAGAATCATCCTTATGCATTTATAGTTTGCCTAGAGAACTCTGGTGAAGCTTACTATACGGCGCTTCCAGTTGCAAATAGTGTTTTACAGGTCGCAGTAAGCAAATAATTTTGTAATAGAAAAGATATGATATAACTAAGAACATCGCAAGATGAAAAACAAAAGGGGACTTTTATGAAAGACGAAACAAAATGCCTGCACTCAGGCTATAAACCAAAGAATTCAGAGCCACGCGTACTTCCTATCGTGCAGAGCACAACCTATGTATTTGATTCGACACAGGATGTTGCAGACGTATTTGATGATCCAACCAAGGCTTTAATCTACTCAAGATTTGCGAATCCAACTGTAATGGCAGTTGAAGAAAAGATAGCTGATCTAGAGGGTGGAATTGCAGCTATGTGCACAAGCTCTGGACAGGCAGCAAACATGTTCGCCGTAATGAATATCTGTAAGGCAGGAGACCATATTCTCAGCGTTGCTCAGATCTACGGAGGAACATATAATCTTTTCAACGTGACGCTTAAGAAGCTGGGAATAGACTGCACATTTGTATCTACAGATGCTAGCGATGAGGAAATCGAAGCTAAGATCCAGCCAAATACAAAGCTAGTATTCGGTGAGACTATTGCTAACCCAGCAATCAGCGTATTTGATATCGAAAGATTTGCGAATATTGCTCATAAGCACAAGATTCCTCTTGTAATCGATAACACCTTTGCTACACCTATGCTCTGCAAGCCTATTGAGTTTGGTGCAGACATCGTCACTCATTCGACAACAAAGTACATGGACGGACATGCAGTACAGGGCGGAGGAATCATCGTAGACAGTGGTAAATTCGACTGGGCTAACGGAAACTTCCCTGATTTGACAGAGCCCGACGACTCATATCACGGATTAAGATATGTGGAGAAGTATGGAAATCTGGCATACATACTAAAGGCAAGAATGCAGCTAATGCGTGACTTTGGTGCATATCCAGCAGCTCACTCAGCCTTCCTTCTAAACCTAGGACTTGAGACACTTCACCTCAGAATGGAAAGATACTGCGAGAACGCTTTAGCAGTTGCAAAGTATCTAGAAAAGAACGATCTAGTTGAGAGCGTAAGCTACCCAGCGCTAGAGAGCGATAAATATCACGAGCTATACAAGAAGTATCTAAAGGGTGCAAGCGGTGTAATTTCATTCGTAATCAAAGGTGGAAGAGACACTGCAATGAAGTTCATGGATTCTCTAGGGCTAGCATCAAATGAGGTTCATGTAGCTGATATCAGAACCTGCGTGCTTCATCCAGCAAGCGAAACTCACAGACAGCTTTCTGACGAGCAGCTTGCCGAAGCTGGAATCAATCCAGGCATGGTTAGACTCTCAGTTGGACTAGAAAGCATAGACGATATTCTTGAGGATTTACAGAAGGGCTTTGATGCTATAAAGTAGTAAATTTCAATATTTTTAACTATTTTCGAGATTTATGAAGAAATATAATTGACGACTTAGCTTTCATAATGTAGAATAATCTAGGTGGATTTTTATTTTCATAAACTCACAAGAATTTTAGAGAGGAAAGAGGAAAGATATGAAAAATAAGAGATTTTTTGCATTGCTAATGGTAGCTGTTATGACAATTTCAGCACTAGCACTAGCTGCTTGCGGAAGCAAGACACTAGAAGAGTATGTTAAGAGCGATTCAAAGCTAGACTCAGAGATTAAGAATGTTGCACAGCAGAATGGTCTAGAGATCACAGTTAAGGATAATACTCTAACATACATCTACAAGTACAAGGAAACAATGACAGATGACCAGATCAAGCAGATGGGTACTCAGCTAGACACAGCTCTAGAGAGTGCAAAGGCTACATTCCAGAACCTAGCAGCTGAGATGGAGACAAAGACAAAGATCAAGGGAATCACAGTTGCTGTTGAGTACCAGGATGCATCAGGTAAGGTAATCACAAAGAAGGAATTCACTTCTAAGTAAGAACTAGCCAAAAATGTTTTTAAACATAGCCGATAACTCGGCTATGTTTTTTTATTGAACAGCATCTGCTTTTACTGTAAAATATAGGTATTAATGATGCGTGAGGTAAGCATGGAAAATAAAGATTATCAGAAGTATATTAGAAATTTTAGCATTATAGCTCATATAGATCACGGTAAGTCTACTCTAGCAGATAGAATTATCGAAAACACAGGTCTTGTTGCTCACAGAGATATGAAGGAGCAGTTCCTTGATAACATGGATCTTGAGAGGGAGCGTGGTATAACTATCAAGCTTCAGACAACGAGGCTTGTTTACAAGGCAGAAGATGGCAATGAGTACATATTTAATTTGATAGACACACCAGGTCATGTCGACTTTAACTACGAGGTTTCAAGAAGCCTTGCGGCTTGTGAAGGTGCGGTTCTTGTCGTTGACTCAACTCAGGGTGTTGAGGCTCAGACAATGGCAAATGTTTATCTTGCACTCGATGAGGACCTTGAGATAGTGCCTGTCCTAAATAAGATAGACCTAGCTAGTTCAAGACCTGATGAGGTAAAGGAAGAGATAGAGGAGATGATAGGCATAGATGCTTCAGAGGCTCCGCTTGTATCTGCAAAGGAAGGCATTGGTATCACCGACCTTCTTGAGGCTGTGGTTAAGTCTATTCCGGCACCTAGCGGCAATCCAGATGGTAAGCTTAAGGCTTTGATTTTCGACTCCGTATACGATAACTATAAGGGTGTTGTTATCTACACTCGTATAGTTGATGGTCAGGTAGGAGTTGGAGACAATATTCTTTTGATGAATACAAAGAAGAAATACGAGGTTACTGAGGTTGGCATTATGGCACCTTCTCACGTTCCAACTAAGTATTTGAGAGCTGGCGAGGTAGGATATATCTGCGCGAGCATCAAGCAGGTTAAGGATGCTAGAGTAGGTGATACTGTGACGCTTGCTCAGGATCCTGCTGACGAAGTACTTCCAGGATATAAGAAGGTTCAGTCCATGGTTTACTGCGGTATCTATCCTGCAGAGGGAGAGAAGTACGAGAGCGTTAAGGATGCACTCGAGAAGCTTCAGGTAAACGATGCAGCCTTTGTTTTTGAGCCTGAGACATCTACTGCTTTGGGCTTTGGTTTCAGATGCGGATTCCTTGGACTTCTCCACATGGAGATAATCGTAGAAAGACTCGAGAGAGAGTTTGACCTTGGAGTAATCACGACTTCGCCTAGCGTAGTATATAAGGTTGTTATGAACGACGGTAGCGTTCAGATGATACAGAATCCGACTAACCTGCCACCTCAGACGGAGATAGACCATATAGAGGAGCCTATAGTTAAGGCTGACATTATGACGCCTAAGGAATATGTTGGCACAATCATGGAACTTTGCCAGAAGAAGCGTGGTACTATGCTACATATGGAATATATTGCTCAGGATAGAGTTCAGCTCCACTATGAGCTTCCGCTTAATGAGGTTATATATGATTTCTTTGATGCCCTAAAATCAAAGACAAGGGGTTACGGCTCGCTCGACTACGAGTTCATCAAGTATCAGAAGTCCTCACTTGTTAAGATGGATGTTCTACTAAACAAGGATTTAGTAGATGCTTTTTCCATGATAGTACACGAGAGCGCTGCCTACGATAGAGGAAGATTCGTTTGCAAGAAGCTCAAGGAAGTTATTCCTATGCACCAGTTTGAAGTTCCTATTCAGGCTGCCATAGGTCAGAAGGTTATCGCAAGAGAGACGGTAAGAGCCTACCGTAAGGACGTAATCGCAAAGTGCTACGGCGGAGACATATCGCGTAAGAAGAAGCTCCTCGAGAAGCAGAAGGAAGGTAAGAAGAGAATGCGCCAGTTCGGTAAGGTAGAGGTGCCTCAGGAAGCCTTCACAGCGGTTCTAAAATATGATGACGACAAATAAAATAGATGCAGGACTAGGGATATATGTACATATCCCTTTCTGTATAAGTAAGTGCATATACTGCGGATTTTGTTCTGCAGCAGGCAGGCCCAGCACTGAAGAGGAAAGTTCCTACGTAAATCTTCTCGTGCAGGAGATAGAAAGTGCCAAAAGACCTGATCGAAAGGTGGATAGCATCTTCTTTGGTGGGGGAACTCCAAGCACGCTAAAGGCAGAGAGCCTGATAGAAGTGCTAGATGCAATAAGAAGTTTCTTTGATGTGACAGATGACTGCGAAATCACTCTTGAGGCAAATCCTGGAGCGGTAAGCGAGGCATATTTATCAAAGCTTCACGACGCAGGCTTTAACAGGCTTTCCATGGGATGTCAGTCTTTTTCAGACGATGTGCTTAAGACGCTTGGCAGGATTCATAGATCAAAGGATGTACGCGAAAGCTTTGCAGCTGCAAGGGCAGCTGGCTTTGATAATATAAATCTAGATTTGATGTTCTCTGTACCTGGTGCAGACGAGGATGTCTGGCAGGACACGCTAGATCAGATGCTTGAGCTTTCACCTGAGCATATATCTTTTTACAGTCTTCAGATAGAGGAGGAAACTCCGCTTTATGATATGTATAAGAACGGTGTATTTGCAGAGGTCACAGATGAAGCAGATAGGAAGATGTATCACAGGGCAATAGAGTGCCTGAAGTCTTCTGGATATGAGCACTACGAGATATCAAATGCAGCAAAGCCGGGTTTTGAGTGCAGACACAATCTCAAGTACTGGTCTTTATCAGACTACCTAGGCTTTGGTAAAAGTGCTTCATCTTATATAGATGGTGTGAGATTTACAAATGCAACTGATGAAGGCTATGGCAAGGGCGTTTTGATGGAAAGAGATTTCCTGAAGACTGGCGGTGCTAAGAAAATGAAAAATCTTGGAGATGCTGAATTCGCAAACTACAAATATAGCGAGTTTCATGTTAACGACTTCATGGACACGGCTTCAGAGTTTGTGTTTCTAGGGCTAAGACGCACTGCTGGTATAAGCTTTGATGAATTTGAGCAGTTATTTGGTAAGCGCTTTGCAGATGTCTACGCTGGCAGAAGAGACGAGATAAAGCCCTTCATAGAGAGTGGCGATTTAATAGAGGACGAAAACGGCCTTAGGCTCAGCGAGAGAGGCTTTGATATTTCGAACAAAATAATGGCGATATTTGTGTAGATCCTTTGATCTACTTGTGTGGAGGTAATAATGGAAAAGTTTATTATGGCGCTAGACCAGGGAACGACGAGCTCGCGCTGCATCATATATGATAGAACTGGCAAGCAGATGAGTTCTGCACAGCTAGAATTTAAACAGCATTACCCCAAGCAGGGCTGGGTTGAGCACGAAGCAAACGAAATCTGGTCATCGCAGATGACAGTTGCCTACGAGGCCATGCTTAAGGCAAGACTCACGCACAAGGATATCGATGCCATCGGTATTACCAATCAAAGAGAGACCACCATCGTCTGGAACAAAGAAACGGGTGAGCCTATATATAATGCCATAGTTTGGCAGTGCCGTAGAACGGCAGACTACTGCGAGAGCCTAAAGGCGCAGGGACTTGATGAAATGTTTAGGGATAAGACTGGACTTCTTATCGATCCTTATTTCAGCGCGACAAAGCTTCGCTGGATATTAGAAAATGTCGAGGGCGCAAGAAATTTAGCAGAGCAGGGCAAGCTCTTATTTGGAACAGTGGACACATGGCTTATCTGGAAGATGACGGGCGGAAGGGCTCATGTCACTGACTACTCAAATGCTTCAAGAACCATGATGTTCAACATACACACTCTTGAGTGGGACGATGAAATCCTTGAGATTCTCAATATACCTAAGTCCATGCTACCTGAGGTCTGTGATTCGAGCAAGATTTATGGAGAAACCACAGATGAACTCTTCGGAGGTGGACCTATCAAAATAGCTGGTGCAGCAGGAGACCAGCAGGCAGCTCTATTTGGACAGATTTGTTTTGAGAAGGGAACTGTTAAGAGTACATATGGAACAGGATGCTTCCTTCTTATGAACACGGGAGATGAGCCGATTAAATCAAAGAATGGTCTACTCACTACTATAGCCTATGGCATAGATGGTAAGATTACTTATGCTCTAGAAGGCTCGGTTTTCATCTGTGGCGCGGTTATTCAGTGGCTGAGGGATGAACTAGGGCTTCTCAAAAAAGCTTCAGACAGCGAAAAAATGGCTCGCAAGGTCGAAAACTGCAACGGTGTTTACATAGTTCCTGCCTTTGTTGGACTTGGAGCTCCTTACTGGGACGCTAGAGCAAAGGGCACAATCTTCGGACTTACTAGAGGTGCAAACAAATATCACATAGTGCGCGCAGCGCTTGAGTCTATTGCATATCAGTGCTACGATCTTATAGCGGCAATGTCTTCTGATCTAGGTCGCGATATTCATGTCCTCAGAGTTGATGGTGGAGCATCGGCAAATGACTTCCTGCTGCAGTTTCAGTCAGATATTCTCGTAGCAGATGTTGTAAGACCTAAGGGTATAGAGACTACCTCTCTTGGAGCTGCGTACCTTGCAGGACTTGCAACTGGATATTGGGAGGATACAGAGGATATTAGAAACAACTGGAAGATAGACAAGGTATTCTCACCTAAGATGGACAAGGAAGGCCGTGATTACAGACTTGAAGGCTGGCACGATGCAGTCAATAGAACCATGGGCTGGAACAGATAGAATTTACAGAGAGGATAAGCAGATACGACTACATATCTGCTTATTTTTATGCCAAAAGTACGGATTTGACTTGTATAATTCCTCACAAACTCAACAAATTTCGCATACTAAAAAAACACAAGAAAAAAGCAAATTTATTTTCAAATAGGTGTTGACAATCTATGGGATAAGGAGTAAATTATATATAGTGATTAGCACTCGAACACAATGAGTGCTAATAAGAAAGGATAAGTTAGAACTTAGGCAACAGGCACGGAGTGTGCTTGTTACTGAATGGAGATGATGCAGATGGAGATGACAGAGAGAAAGCTAAAAATTTTACATGCTATTATCAACGATTATGTTAAATCTGCTGAACCCGTTGGATCAAGAGCTCTATCTCGTAAGTTTGAACTTGGCATCAGCCCTGCGACAATCAGAAACGAGATGAGCGACCTTGAGGAGATGGGTTATTTGACGCATCCACATACATCGGCAGGTAGAGTTCCTTCGGATAAGGCATATCGCCTTTACGTAAATCAGATGATGGAGAGACAGGAACTTACATTAGATGAGAAGAGAGAAATCTCACGTGAGCTTCAGGCTAATATCAGAGAGTTTGATAGGACTATAGAGCATGCGGCAAAGATTCTTTCTAAGATTACGAATTTGACATCATTTGCAGTAACGCCTACGGCGGCTGATGACACAATCAAGTTCGTAAATCTCTTGCCAGTCGATGAACGCACGGTTGTGATGATGATAGTTTCAGATACAGGCAAGGTTAGCAATACGGCGCTCAAGCTAGATTCGCCATGCAGCAATGATAATTTGCAGCTGCTAGCTAAGTCGATGACATACAAGTATAGAGGAAGAACACTTACGGATGTACTGACAGGTAACATAATCGAGTGCTTCCACAACGATGTCGAAGCTATGGATAAGCTCGAGCAGGATATCATGCCAGACTTCCTTAAGACTCTTGAGGAGATGCTAAATGTTCAGCTATACATGGATGGTATGACCAATATATTTGACCTTCCAGAGTATAACGATATAGAGCGTGCTAAGAGCTTCTTCAATTTATTTAGTCATAAGGATGAGTTTATCAAGACAGTCATAAACCGAGATACCGGAATGATAGTAACCATAGGCGAAGAGAACATGGATGAGCAGATGAACGACTACTCTATGATAACAGCCACATATAGTGTGGACGGTAAGCAGGTGGGTAAGATTGGTGTAATCGGCCCTAAGCGAATGAGATATGACAAAATAACTTCGATAATGGAGTATCTGACCGATAATTTGAATCAGAGCTTTCAGTTAGAAGAGGGAGGACACGATAGTGGCGAATAAGGAGAAGATGAACGCAGAGGCTTGCGAGCTCAAGGATGAGGAATGCAAGGCTTGCGAGGATAAGGCTGAGGATCTAGATAAGCCAGAAGAAGCTGAGGAAGAGCTTGTAGCTAAGGAAGAAGAAAATGCTGACGATGATATGGCAAACAAATATGTCAGACTCATGGCAGAGTTTCAGAACTATAAGAAGAGAGTCTCCAAAGAGAAGGATGACCTCAGAAGCTACGCTAATGAGAATCTCGTATTGAGTCTTTTAGAGGTTTTGGATAACTTTGAGAGAGCGCTTCAGCACGATACAGATGACGAAGGCTTTGTGACCGGAATGCAGATGATTTTTAAGCAGATGCTAGATAAGCTAAACAAGGCTGGACTTGAGGAAATTCATGCTCTAGGAGCTGACTTTGATCCGAACTTCCATAATGCTGTTTTGACTGGTGATGATCCACAGTATGAGAGCGGCAAGGTTACGGATGTAATGCAGAAGGGATACACGCTTAACGGCAAGGTTATCAGAGCTGCAATGGTTAAGGTAAACAACTAACAATTAGTGAAATAAATTAAGTATTTTAGGAGGAATTTGATATGGCAAAGGTAATAGGAATAGATCTAGGAACAACAAACAGCTGCGTTGCAGTAATGGAAGGTGGCGAACCAGTAGTAATCGCAAATGCAGAAGGTAACAGAACTACACCATCTATTGTTGGTTTTGCAAAGAACGGCGAAAGACTTGTAGGTGAGACAGCTAAGAGACAGGCTGTAACAAACCCTGAGAGAACAATTACTTCTATTAAGAGACACATGGGTGAGGACTACACAGTAACAATCGATGACAAGAAGTACACTCCACAGGATATCAGTGCAATGATTCTCGCTAAGCTGAAAGCTGACGCAGAGAGCTACTTGGGAGAGAAGGTTACTGAGGCTGTAATCACAGTTCCTGCATACTTCTCAGATGCACAGAAGCAGGCAACAAAGGATGCTGGTAAGATTGCAGGTCTTGATGTAAAGAGAATCATCAACGAGCCAACAGCAGCTTCACTAGCATATGGTCTAGATAAGGAAGAGGGCTCACACAAGATTCTAGTATACGATTTGGGTGGTGGTACATTCGACGTATCAATTCTAGAGCTTGGTGACGGTGTATTCGAAGTACTCGCAACAAACGGTGACACAATGCTCGGTGGTGACGACTTTGATAATAAGATAGTTACATATCTTGCAGATACATTCGCACAGGAAAACGGTGTTGACCTAAGAGCTGATAAGATGGCTCTTCAGAGACTAAAGGAAGCAGCTGAGAAGGCAAAGAAGGAGCTTTCAAGCGCTCAGACAACAAATATCAACCTACCATTTATCACAGTTACAGCTGATGGCCCACTTCACTTGAATATGGATCTTTCAAGAGCTAAGTTCGAGCAGCTAACTGCTGACCTGGTAGAGAGATCAATCGCACCTATGAAGAAGGCTATGGAAGATGCTGGCGTTTCAAACAGCGACATCGAGAAGGTAATCCTGGTAGGTGGTTCAACAAGAATCCCGGCTGTTCAAGAAGCAGTTAAGAAGGTTACAGGTAAGGAGCCATTCAAGGGAATCAACCCTGATGAGTGCGTAGCAATCGGTGCTGCTATCCAGGCTGGTGTTTTGACAGGTGAGGTTAACGACGTTCTTCTACTAGACGTAACACCACTTTCACTTTCAATCGAGACACTTGGCGGAGTTGCAACAAAGCTAATCGAGAGAAATACAACAATCCCAACAAAGAAGAGCCAGGTATTCTCAACAGCTGCAGACAACCAGACAGCTGTAGACATCCACGTAATGCAGGGTGAAAGAGAAATGGCAGCAGATAATATCTCACTAGGACAGTTCCAGCTTACAGGAATCGCTCCAGCTCCACGTGGAATTCCACAGATTGAGGTTACATTTGATATCGATGCTAACGGCATTGTAAATGTAAGCGCTAAGGACCTTGGAACAGGTAAGGAGCAGAAGATTACAATCACATCATCAACAAAGCTTTCAGAGGAAGAAATCCAGGCTAAGGTAAGAGAAGCAGAAGCTTATGCAGCTGAGGATAAGAAGAAGAAGGAAGCTATCGAGAATAGAAACCAGGCTGAGGCTCTTGTATACCAGACAGAGAAGTCTCTAAAGGATCTAGAAGGAAAGATCGATGCAGCAGATGAATCAGCTATCAAGGAAGCTAACGAGGAGCTGAAGAAGGCTCTTGAGGCTAACAATGAAGAGGACATCAAGGCTAAGTCAGAAGCACTTTCAGCTAAGTTCACAGAGGTTTCAACAAAGCTATATCAGCAGGCTGGCGCTGAAGGAGCTCCAGACATGTCAGGTATGGGCGGTGCAGGCCAGAGCGCAGGTGCGGACGCAGCAAACGACAATGTAGTTGATGCAGATTACACTGTTGTAGATGACGAGAATAAATAAAGGAAAGATTTAGTTTGACTCGCAAGAGGATTTGCTTCAGGCAAATCCTCGTTTGCGGTTAGTATAGGTGAGAATATGGCAGAAAAAAGAGATTACTATGAGGTCCTGGGGCTACAAAAGGGAGCCTCAGATGATGAGATAAAAAAAGCATTCCGAAAGCTGGCAATGAAGTATCATCCTGATAGAAATCCTGACGATAAGGCTGCAGAAGAAAAATTCAAGGAAATAAACGAAGCATACGCTGTACTTTCAGATGCAGAGAAGAAGGAAAAGTACGATCGCTTCGGACATGCAGGTGTAGATCCAAACGCTGGATTTGGTCAGGGAGGCTTCTCTGGCGGTGGCTTTGAAGATATCTTTGATATGTTTGGTGGCATGTTTAGTGGAGGATTCGGTGGCGGCTTCGGAGGTGGAAGAAGAAACGGTCCTCAGAAGGGAAGAGACCTTCAGAAGCACGTTACAATTGACTTTGAAGAAGCTGCTTTCGGTACAAATAAGAAGATAAGACTTACCAAGATGGTTAAGTGTGATACATGCGGTGGTGAAGGAAACGCACCTGGAACAGAGAAGCACACATGCTCAAGGTGTAATGGAAAAGGCGTTGTAGATAGCGTTCAAAGAACACCTTTTGGACAGTTTAGAAGCCAGACCACATGCCCAGAATGTAATGGAACAGGATATAAGATAGAGACTCCATGTCCTGACTGTAACGGAACAGGAAGCGTTCGTAAGACAATAACAATAGATGTTAAGATACCAGCAGGTGTTGACACAGATACAGTTATTCCACTAAGAGGACAGGGTGAGCCAGGTGTAAACGGTGGTCCGGCAGGAGACCTATACATAGTTTTAGATGTAAAACCACACAAGCTATTTAAGCGTACTGGAGATGACCTTTACCTAGATATGCCAATCACTTTTGTTCAGGCAGCGCTAGGAGATGAAATTACAGTACCAACGCTTGATGGCAAGGTTTCGTATAAGATTCCAGCAGGAACTCAGCCAGAGACTGTTTTCAGACTCAAGGGTAAGGGCGTTAAGAATGTTAGAAATGGCAGAATGGGAGATCTTTATGTAAAGGTCCAGCTCGAGGTTCCAACAAAGCTTAACGCAAAGCAGCGCAAGGCTATAGAAGATATGGATAAAGCTTTAGACAAGAACTGCTATCAGAAGAAAAATGGCTTTGCACAAAAGGTAAAAGATATCTTTGGTTTTTAACAAATAAGCTGTTGACATGGCATTTGGACTTATTTTTTAGTCATGAACAGCGTGTTGTAAACCGAGTTACAAAATAGTTTACCAATAAAATCCATAGTGATATAATAACCTTCGTAATTTACTACGGAGGTTATTATTATGATTACAGACAAGTTTCAAAACAAAACAAGCAGACTAGCAATTGTAGCTCTATTTACAGCACTGGTATCAGTTGGTGCATTCATCAAGATCCCTATGCCGTTTATGGACTATGTAACCATGCAGCTCTTCTTCGTTATCCTTTCGGGATTTGTACTAGGTAGCAAGCTAGGTGCACTTTCCCTTACAATATATCTGGTTCTCGGAATATGCGGAGTTCCAGTTTTCGCTGGCGGCGGAGGCTTTAACTATGTGCTCATGCCAACATTTGGATATATCATCTCATTCATCTTTGCATCGTATGCAGTTGGTTATATCTCAGAGAGAGGAACGCCTAGTATTAAAAGATATTTCTTTGCATCGATGGTTGGCTTTGTTCTGATTTATGCCATAGGAATCACCTACAAGCTGATCATCATGCTTTGCTACATCAAAACTGATAAGGCAGTTTCAGTACTTCTTCTTTCATCAATTTCAATTCAGATGCCAGTAGATGTAGTGAAATGCTTCTTAGCAGCAACAGTAGGACTTCAGCTTAAGAAGGCGATTTCAAAGATGTCCTTCTAGCACGGGCACTAAAATTTAGTTCAAATGTGAACCCCCTCATATTTATTGATAAATAGCTCTGCCGATGATATATTGTAAGCAGAGTTATTTTGTTTTTTGATTAAAAGGAGCAAAAGCATGAAATATATAGAAGTAAAGATTAAGACGAGCAAGAGCGGAATTGACCCTGTTCTTGCTGCGCTTATGAACATAGGAATAAACGATGCTATGATTGATGATCCAGATGAAATTCTTGCTATGATTGCATCACCTGGCCCAAGCGAGTGGTACGACGAGAGCCAGATTCCAGATGTGAGCATGATTGAGCCTGCAGTTACTGTTTTCTTTGCGGATGATGAAGAGGGGCACAGCAGAGCAAACGATGTAAGACTAGCTATAGAGGAGCTAGCAAAGTCAGCAGCCGAGGGTAGCTTTGGAGCTGAGGCAGATCTAGGAGAGCTTTCGGTAAGTGCAAAGGTAGAGGATGATGTGCTCTGGCGCGATAAGTGGAAGGAGTATTTCAAGCCAACAAAGCTTTCTAATACTATAGTAGTAAAGCCGACATGGCGTGAATATGAGCCTAGCGAAGGGGAGACCGTCATAGAGATAGATCCTGGCATGGCTTTTGGTACGGGAACGCATGAGACAACAATGCTCTGCATAAGAATGATAGAAAAATATATGCATGGCGGATATAAGGTATTAGATGTAGGAAGTGGATCGGGGATACTCTCGATAGCGGCAGCAAAGCTAGGCGCATATGATGTACTTGGAATAGACATAGATGAGGATGCTGTAAGAGTATCAAACGAAAACTATGAACTAAATGGTGTTAGCGATAGAGCTAAGGCAATAGTTGGAGACTTAACGGCAGGAGTTGACTATAAAGCAAATATTGTAGTTGCAAATTTACTTGCAGATATTGTCATGAGACTATCAAAGGATACCAAAAGACATCTTGAAGAAAAGGGCATATTCATTACATCAGGAATACTAACAGATAAGTCTGAGGCTGTAGAAAGATGTATGATAGAATGTGGATTTGAAATAGTAGAAAAATCTATTTTAGGCGAGTGGTGCAGCATAGTTGCTGTGAATAAAGCAGTCTAGTAAGCTATAAAGAGGTAATTTATGCAAATAAGAGAGATAGATAAAAGTGAAGCGAGGGCATACTTTGAATGTTTGAAGAGTATAGATCAAGAAACAAAGTTTATGATGTTTGAGCCCGATGAAAGGCAGTTCAATGAAGAATTGATAGTAAACTATCTTTCAGATGAAAGTGATTTATTCCTAGGTGTTTTTAATGAACATGAAATTGTGGGCTTTTTGGCGGCGAAAAGAGGAAACTTTAGGAGAATAAGGCACTCTGCATATATTGTTATTGGAATAAGACATGCATTTCAAGGACAGGGAATCGGATCAAAGCTCTTTGATAAACTTGACGAATGGGCAAGAAAAAACCAGCTTAAAAGACTTGAACTAACAGTAGAAGTATCAAATACACCTGCTATAAATCTATATGAGAAACAGGGATTTTCTATTGAGGGAATCAAAAGGAAAACCATGCTAGTCGATGGTGAATTTGTTGACGAATATATGATGGCAAAATTACATATATGATTTATTATGACAATCAAAGCCTGGCATTTGAGGGTGTAAAGCCTCAAATATTAGGCTTTTTTTATTTGCTACGATTTATATTTTCACAAAAACAACACATTTTTACACGAAAAAACCTTTGACATAGATATATCAAAATGGTATCCTAACAAAGAATTATATAAAATATTTTAACTAAATTCTTTTAGATAAAATATTTTACTTACTTCAAACCCGACGCGTGAGCGGGAAAAGCAATAGTTTAATTTTGATTATTAAAGAAGAGAGAGGTATTTATAATGACTTTTGAGAAGGTAAAGGAACTAATCGTTGAAACACTTAGCGTAGATGAGGACAAGATCAAGCTAGAATCAAACCTAGCAGAGGATCTAAAGATTGACTCACTAGATGCAGTTGAGCTAGTTATGACTCTTGAGGAAGAGTTTGACATCAAGCTACCTGATGATGTACTAAAGCAGCTAAAGACAGTTGAAGACGTAGTTAAGTGCGTTGACCAGTATAAGGCATAGTCATGGAAGTTAAGAACAGGGTCAAGGAATTAATAGAGATATTCGAGACCTCTGGCCTTTCGGAGATGGAATTTGATGCTGATGGTCTTAAGCTTAAGCTTAAGAAGGCAAACCCAAATTCAAGCTTTGATGTATGTGCTGTTCAGCCTAGCCAGCCAGACATGGTAAGCAAGGCGGTAAAGGCAGCTCCAAAGACTATGGAAGATGAGAGTGGCAAGGAGTACATTAAAAGCCCCCTTGTCGGAACTCTTTATCTTGCAGCAAACCCAGAAAGTGAGCCATTCGTTAAGGTGGGTAGCAAGGTCAAAGCCGGAGAGCCAATGTGCATAATTGAGGCTATGAAGATGATGAATGAGATCAAGGCACCATATGATCTAGTGGTAAAGAATGTACTGCAAGTCAATGGAGATATGGTTGAGTTCGATCAAAATATTTACGAGGTAGAGAGATGCTAAAGCGTGTCCTAGTTGCAAACAGAGGAGAGATTGCTCTGAGAATAATCAGAGAGTGCTTGGATAAAAATATAGAAACCGTAGCGATATATTCGTCAGCTGACAAGGATTCGCTGCACGTCCTGCTCGCAAATGAATCTGTTTGTGTCGGCGCTGCACCACCCTCGGAAAGCTATTTGAAGATGGATAATATAATAGAGGCGGCGCTCGGAACGGGCTGTGATGCAGTACATCCGGGCTTCGGCTTTCTATCAGAAAATCCTGCATTCGCTGCGCTTTGTGAAGAGAACGGTATCAAATTCATAGGTCCCTCATCTAATGTCATAGAACAGATGGGAAATAAGTCTGCTGCGCGTGAGCTGATGATGAAGGCTGGGGTCCCAACGGTTCCAGGTTCAGATGGGGCGGTTACGGATATCGAGACAGCAAAGAGTATAGCTGAGAAGATAGGATTTCCTATTTTGATTAAGGCTTCCGCAGGTGGCGGTGGCAGAGGCATGCGAAGGGCAGATTCGCTTAAGGATATAGAAAGAGCCTTTGATGAGGCAAGAGCCGAGGCGAGAGCTGCCTTTGGCGATGATACAGTATATATTGAAAAGCTTATTTTGAGCCCTAAGCACATAGAGGTACAGGTGCTTTCTGACTCCTATGGGAAGACGATTCACCTAGGTGAGAGAAACTGCTCAATACAGAGAAAGAATCAGAAGATGCTAGAGGAAGCTCCAGCATTTGCTTTTGATCAGGGACTTAGAGATAGGATGTGTGAAGCAGCGGTTAAGGCTGCTGAGGCTTGTAACTATGAGGGAGCAGGCACTGTTGAATTCGTGCTAGACAGTGAGAACAACTTCTATTTCATAGAGATGAACACGAGAATTCAGGTTGAACATCCTGTAACAGAGATGGTAACAGGGGTAAATATTGTTGCTCAGCAGATCAGAATCGCTTCAGGTTTGCCACTTGATATAGACCAGAGCGATGTGAAGATTAAAGGTCATGCAATAGAGTGCAGAATTTGTGCAGAGAATCCGGTCAGGGATTTTGCTGCTTCTCCAGGACATGTGAATATGGTTCACTTCCCAGGTGGAAACGGTGTAAGAGTTGAGAGCGCGCTTTATAGCGGTTGTGACATCAGTCCTTACTACGATTCTATGGCAGCTAAGATCATCGTCTACGGCGACACTAGAGTTGAGGCGGTGAGAAGGATGAGAAGGGCTCTTGAGGAGACCATCATCGAGGGAATAGATACAACGCTTTTGTTACAGTATCTAATTCTATTTAATCGAGTATTTCTTAGAGGAAATTACAACACTTCATTTATTGAAAAAGAGCAGGAATCACTATTAGAACTTTTGAGAACTGCTACTGATATAAGAGGAAAATAATGGAAAAGATTTTAGGCGACAAGATAAAGCTGCTTAGATTTGTTAAGAAAATCAGCAAATCATCAGCGACGCTTGAGGAGATACGCAGTGAAAACGAAATAGTAGAGTGTAAGGGCTGCGGATTTCAGGCGCCAAAGAATGAGTGGAGAGACAATCTATACGAGTGTCCTGAGTGCGGAAAGTATAAGAATATCGCAGCAAGAGTACGCATCAAGTACATCTGCGATGAGGACAGCTTCAGAGAGTTCGGAAGATGGATAAAGGGGTACAATCCACTCGATTTTCCTGAATACGAAGATAAGCTTTCAGAGGTGGAAAAGAAGACTGATATGCCTGAGGCTGTAGTCACTGGAACCTGCAAGATAGACGGACACAAAGCAGTTATCTGTGTCATGGATTCGAGGTTTATGATGGCCAGCATGGGCATGGCTGTAGGCGAGAAGGTTACAAGGGCTGCTGAATATGCGACAAAGAAAAAGCTTCCGCTCGTAATTTTTTCAGCTTCTGGAGGTGCAAGAATGCAGGAGGGAATGCTGTCTCTGATGCAGATGGCAAAGACCTCAGCCGCTATTGGTAAGCTACGTGAGGCGGGAGGCCTATTCATTTCGGTCATGACAAATCCGACAACGGGTGGCGTCACGGCGAGCTTTGCTTCCCTTGGCGATATTCAACTTGCAGAGCCCGGAGCGCTCATTGGCTTTGCAGGTCCTAGGGTCATTAGTCAAACTATCGGTGAAAAGCTACCTGAGGGTTTCCAAAGTGCGGAATTCCTCTACGAGCATGGTCTCTTGGACGGGGTAGTTCCAAGAGCAGAGCTGAAAAGCTACATCGCTAAGCTTATTTCGCTCCACCAAAAAGGAAAGAAGGCTCAGCTAGCTTCTTCAGACAAAAAAGAATTAGCTAGAGAACTAGATGAAGCCCTTTCAAGTCGAAGTGCCGATGAACGTGTTTTGATAGCGAGAATCGAGACTAGGCCTACAGGCAGAGATTATATCGATAGGTTAATTTCTGACTTCTGTGAGTTTGGAGGAGATAGACTTCATGGAGAGGATGTCTCAATTGTTGGAGGCGTCGGAAGATTTCACGGAGTGCCTGTTGTTGTCATAGCACAGGAGCGTGGAAAGAGCCTTGACGAGAAGATAAGCCACAGATTCGGAATGCCAAATCCTGAAGGTTATCGCAAGGCAGAAAGGCTCATGAAACATGCTGAGAGATTTGGACTTCCTATCATTACCTTTGTCGATACTCCTGGTGCATATCCAGGTAAAGAGGCTGAGGAGAACGGTCAGGGCAGTGCGATTGCTCATTGCCTTCTAACCCTTAGCAGGCTAAGAGTGCCAGTTGTAAATGTCTTCATAGGTGAAGGTGGAAGCGGAGGCGCCCTTGCAATAGGCTTTGGAGACTGCATGATAATGCTAGAAAATAGCGTATTTTCAATACTTTCACCAGAGGGATTTGCTTCGATTTTGTACAAGGACTCCTCAAGATGGAAGGAAGCCTGCGAGAACATGAAGATGACAGCGCCAGAACTCAAGAAAATGGGAATCTGCGACTGCGTTATCAAAGAAGATGGAGAAGGTGCTCACGAAAACAGCGAGCCGGTATTTAAGAGACTAGATGCTGCACTCGCAGGCAACCTCGCAAGACTGATGAAGATAAGTGGAGATGACATCGTAAAGCAGAGATATCACAGGCTGCGTAAGGTCGGAAAGGAACTTATTTAGTATGATGAAAGAAAAACTTGCTATGAAGTTTATAGGAACTGGTCTTGCTCACGGTAAGAGAAAGGTCCTAAATGACGACCTAGCTAAAATCATGGACACAAGTGACGAGTGGATTAGAGAAAAGAGCGGTATAGAAAGCAGATGGTTTGCAGACGGGCAAAGCAATGCAGACATCGCCTGCGAAGCATCGCTTAAGGCTATAGAGGAATCAGGACTATCTGCTCGTGATATAGATGCGGTAATCGTATGCACATTTACAGCAGATAAGGCAACTCCAGGAGTTGCTACAGAGATTTGCGGTATGCTCGGGCTAAGAGAGGATGTACTTGCTACAGATGTGAACGGTGCCTGCTCAGGCTTCATATATGGAGCAATCGTGGCAAATGCCCTTCTTCATACAGGAAGCTACCAGAACATTTTGCTGGTAGGAAGTGAAACTATAAGCAGCTTCATGAGCATGAAGGACAGAGGGACAGATGTGCTCTTTGGAGACGGTGCTGGCGCTGCCGTATGTACATTGAGAGAGGATGCCTTCTTTGCACACCTAGAAGGTGTAATTTCAGATTCTGAGGTCTTATACTGCGAGAGATTTGAGCAGAGAATAAGCATGCAGGGCCAAGAGGTCTATAGATTTGCAGTAAATAAGATTCCGGAGGTAACTAAGGAACTCCTAGATCAAAACGGTGTGAATAAGGACGATGTTGATTTCTTCATCTTCCACCAGGCTAACAAGCGCATTATCAGAAGCATTGCCTCAAAGCTAGGCGTTCCTATTGGAAAATGCTTCATGGATTTAGAGGAATATGGAAACACCTCGGCAGCCAGCGTTGCAATTGCTATGGCTGACATGAGGGATAAGGGCCTTCTTAAGCCCGGAATGCTAGCAGTAAGCGTTGGATTTGGCGCAGGACTAACTTATGGAGGAATGCTTTTTAGGGCATAAGGGGATTGAATATGAATTTAAATAAAATTTTTGATATAGAATTTCCAATTTTTCAGGGAGGCATGGCACAGGTTGCTACTGGTTCATTTGCAGCTGACGTATCAAATGCAGGTGCCATGGGAATCATCGGTACTGGAGCTATGAATGCCGAGATGCTAAAGGCCGAAATCGATGCTATTAGAGCAAAGACAGATAGACCCTTTGGCATTAACCTAATGATGATGAATCCTGATGTAGAAAGAATGGCAGATGTAATCGCTGAGTCGGGCGCATCACTAGTAACCACTGGTGCAGGAAATCCTGGTAAGTACATCGAGCTTTGGAAGAGTAAGGGCATCAAAGTGTTCCCTGTTGTTTCATCGGTTGCACTTGCTAAGAGGCTTGAATCTATGGGTGCTGATGGCATGATAGCTGAAGGCTGCGAAAGCGGTGGACACATCGGTGAAATCACAACCATGGTTTTGGTTCCGCAGATTGTAGATGCGGTGAGCGTTCCGGTTGTCGCTGCAGGTGGTATCGCTGGCGGACGCCAGATGGCGGCTTCTGAGATCCTTGGAGCTACGGGAATTCAGGTTGGCACTGTACTGCTTGCAAGCGAGGAGTGTCCTATCCACCAAAACTATAAGGATGCCGTTATCAAGGCAAAGGATAGAAGCACTATCGTTACTGGCAGAAACTCAGGAGCTCCTGTTAGAGTAATCAAAAATCCAATGGCTCAGGAGTACCTAGAGAGAGAAAAGGCTGGTGCAGACCTTATGGAGCTCGAAAAATATACGCTTGGCGCACTTAGAAGAGCCGTTCACGAGGGTGACGTCAAGAGAGGCTCGCTGATGGCCGGTCAGGTGTCAGCGCTTGTCAAAGAAGTGAAGCCCCTTCGCAGTATTTTCGAGCAAATGATGAGAGAATATGAGGAATCTAAGAATGAGTTTTGCAAATAGAGCGTCTGCTAAAGTTTTTAGGGATAAGCTCGAAATTCCAGTTATTCAGGGCGGTATGGGAGTTGGTATATCCATGGGAAAGCTCGCCGGAAGCGTTGCAGCTTGCGGTGGTATGGGTGTTATTTCAACTGCTTTGATCGGCTTTCGTGAGGAAGATTTCTATCAGAATCATGTAGAGGCTGATGTGCGTGCCCTTAGAAAAGAGATACAAATCGCTAAGGAAATTGCTAATGGTAGAGGAATGATAGCCATAAATGCTATGACTGTAACTACTGACTATAGGGAATGTATCGAGGCTGCTGTCAGGGAAGGAATAGATGCGATCATATCGGGTGCTGGGCTCCCCCTTGCCCTACCTGAACTAGTTGATGGCAAAGATGTCCTAATAGCTCCGATTGTCTCGAGTGCCAAGGCGGCAGCTTTGATCATGAGAAGCTGGAATAAAAAATGTGAAAGAAAACCTGACTTCATAGTTGTTGAAGGCTCAGGAGCAGGCGGACATCTAGGCTTTAAGAAAGAGGAATTGATAAACAGAAGCTATCAGCCTCTGACCGAGATAGTCTCAGATGTCGTAAAGGTCTGTGGAGATATACCTGTCTTTGCTGCAGGAGGCATCTTTGATGCAGATGACATCAAAGAAGTACTTAAGTGCGGAGCCTACGGAGTCCAGATGGGAACGAGGTTCATCGCCTGTGAGGAGTGCGATGCAAGTCAAGGATTCAAGGAAAAAATCGTGAAAGCGAAGGCTGAGGATCTAAAAATCATACAAAGTCCGGTAGGACTTCCAGGAAGGGCACTAAAATCAGCTCTTCATGAGCAGGTCGAAAAGGAAGGTCGAAAGGCGCCAAGTCGCTGCATAAATTGTATAAGCACATGCGATCCTAAGACGACGCCGTACTGCATAAGCGCAGCTTTGATATCAGGATTTAATGGTGACGAGGAAAACGGACTATTCTTCAGCGGCGAAAACTGTGGAAGAATAGATAAAATAGTTAAAGTCAGGGACCTTATGGACGAACTGTCGAAGGGATTTGAATAAATATTAAGCGAGGAGAACAAAATGAAAACAGCTTTTTTATTTGCTGGACAGGGAAGTCAGAAGCCAGGGATGGGCAAAGATTTGTACGCTGAGTTTGAAGGATTTAAAAAATGTTTTGACAAACTGCCAGCTGAGCAGAGAAGCATAGCATTTGATGGAAGCATGGAGGACCTTTCTCAGACCCAAAACACGCAGCCAATTCTCTTGGCTTTCGGTATGGGAATTTACAGCGTACTAAAAGAGAACGGATTCAAACCTGATTTTGCAGCAGGTCTAAGTCTTGGAGAATACACAGCTTTGTGCAGTGCAGGCGTTTTTGAATATGAGGATGCGCTAAAGCTAGTTCAGTTTAGAGCAAACGAGATGGTAAAAGCATCAAAGGATGTAGATTCAAGCATGGCCGCTGTTCTTGGACTAGAGCAGGAGCCGCTTGCAGAGTGCTGCAAGCAGGCATCAAATGGGGATAAAAAGGCCGAGATAACCAATGTCAACTGTCCCGGACAGATTGTAATTTCGGGCGAGGCTTCAGCAGTAGCTAAGGCATCTGAGCTTGCCCTAGAAAAGGGTGCAAGAAGGGTTATGCCACTTTCAGTTTCAGGACCGTTCCACACATCATACATGAAGCCGGTTGGAGATGCTCTCCTTGAGAAGACCAAGGAATTTAATCTAGGTGAAGAGGAATTTCCTGTTTTGTTCAACTACACAGGAGATGTAAAGCAGGCAGATGAGTCAATCTCAGAGCTTCTATCAAAACAGGTTCAGTCTGGCGTATTGATGGAGAAGATAATCAGAAAGCTCATAGAGCTTGGGGTTACAAACTTTGTTGAAATAGGTCCAGGAAATGCACTGTCTGGATTTGTCAAAAAGGTAGATCGCTCGGTGAAGACAATTAGCATAACTACAGCTGATGAGCTTCGCCAGGCTATTGAAGAGTTAGGAAGGTAATCAATATGGGAAATAGAGTTGCAATAGTTACAGGTGCCGGAAGAGGTATCGGAAGAGAGACTGCGGTAAAGCTAGCGCAAAGCGGTGTTGATGTCGTAATCAACTACAGCAGAAGCGAGGATGCTGCTCTAGAGACAAAGAGGCTCTGTGAGGAAGCAGGCGCTAAGGCTGTCCTAGCAAAGGGTGATGTCTCAAATGAAGAGGAATGCAAGGCCATAGTAGATCTTGCTATAAGCGAGCTAGGAAGACTTGACATTCTTGTAAACAACGCTGGTATCACAAGGGATGGACTTGGCGTGAGAATGAGTGCAGAGGACTTTGATAGCGTAGTTAAGACAAATCTTTATGGACCTTTCTATATGATCAAAGCAGCTGCGTCTGTGATGATGAGAAAGAGGTATGGAAGAATCGTAAATGTTTCTTCTGTCACAGGAATCGTCGGAAACGCAGGTCAGGTAAACTATGCTGCAGCAAAGGCTGGAATTATAGGTATGACAAAGAGCTTTGCTAGAGAGCTAGCAGGCAGAGGCGTTACTGTAAACGCTGTTGCACCGGGATTTATCAGCACTGCAATGACTGATGCTATACCTGAAGAGGCAGCAGAAAAGCTTCAGAGCAACATTCCAATGGGAAGAGCTGGAACTACAGCAGATGTTGCAAGTACAATTCTATTTTTGACGACTGAAGAGTCTGGATACATCACTGGAGAGGTTCTCAAGGTCGATGGCGGAATGGCCATGTAGGAGGAAATTATGAAGAGAAGAGTTGTTGTTACAGGTATCGGAGCAGTTTCCCCTATAGGAATCGGAAGCTCAAATATGTGGGAAAACGCCAAGGCTGGAAAGCTAGGCATTGACTTCATAACTCAGTTTGACACTGAGGAATCAAAGGTAAAAATCGCAGGTGAGGTCAAGGACTTTGACCCTTGCGAAATCATGGACAAGATGGAAGCTAGAAGAACAGCTAGATTCACGCAGTTTGCTCTCTATGCGGCAGAGGAGGCTTTTAAGCAGAGCGGTCTTGATATGTCAAAAGAAGATGCGCTAAGATGCGGCGTAAATGTTGCCAGCGGAATCGGCGGGCTTCCAGTAATCCAGCGCGAATGCCTAAGAGGGGATAAGCACGGTTACGATAGAGTTTCACCTCTATTTGTTCCATCAAGCATAACTAATATGGCAGCAGGAATGATTGCCATCAAGCTCGGATTTAAGGGAAGCTGTACCTGCGTTGTTACAGCCTGCGCTTCAGCTTCAGATTCAATCGGAGCAGCCTTCCACTATATCAGAGACGGATACTCCGATGTAATGGCTTGCGGAGGTGCTGAAAGCTGTATCTGCGAGCTAGGAATAGGTGGATTTGCTTCTATGAAGGCACTTTCAGATTCAGATGATCCAGCGCGTGCATCAATTCCTTTTGATAAGGAGAGAAGCGGCTTTGTTATGGGTGAGGGAAGCGGAATCCTAATCCTTGAAGAATATGAGCATGCTGTTAAGAGAGGAGCAAAGATTCTTGGCGAAATTGCTGGATATGGAGCTAGCTGCGATGCGAACCATATGACTGCACCGCTTGAGGACGGTAGTGGAGCTGCTGACTGCATGACCTTGGCTATTAGAGATGCCGGAATTGAGCCTTGCGAAGTTGGATACATCAATGCTCATGGAACGGGAACACCGCTTAACGATAAGGGTGAGACCAAGGCAGTAAAGCTTGCTTTCGGTGAGCACAGCAAGGAGCTTTTAATATCATCAACAAAGTCCATGACAGGACACCTTCTTGGTGCGAGTGGAGCAATTGAAGCTGTAATGGCAATTAAGGCTCTAGAAGACCAATTTGCACCTCCTACAGTAGGATATAAAGTGCCTGATGAGAAGTGCGATTTAAAGATTTGTCCTAACGAAGGAGTTGCTTTTGATAGCGAATACGCTATGTCAAATTCACTCGGGTTTGGTGGACATAATGCGTCTTTGATTTTCAAGAGAGTTTAGTGTAAAATAAAGGAGATTAAGATGACTCTTAATTCAGAACAGATAAAAGAAATTCTTCCTCACAGATATCCTTTCCTTCTTGTCGACAGGATTACGGATATGGAGCCAGGTAAGTTTGCCAAGGGAATTAAGTGCGTATCTCAGAACGAAATGCACTTCCTAGGTCACTTTCCACAGAAAGCTGTCATGCCAGGGGTTTTGATCCTCGAGGCTCTGGCTCAGACTGGTGCTTGCGCACTTTTATGCGCCGAGGAGAACAAAGGAAAGCTAGCCTTCTTCGGCGGAGTCAAAAACTGCCGATTTAAGAGACAGGTAGTTCCAGGGGATGTTTTGACACTGGAATGCGAAATCATTAAGAGTCGCGGTAACGTAGGCTTCGGAAATGTAGTTGCGACCGTAGATGGTGAAGTAGCTTGCAGTGGGGAGATTTCATTCGCAATAGGATGATGGGAGAGATATATGCTGAAAGAAAATTTTTCGCATGTTTATGACAAATTCAAACTGCTCTTGTACGATAAGGCATTCAGTGATGATAGTGACGATGATGCACTATCTGCATTTGAGGTTATCTGCATGGAGATAATCACAGCCCTAAAAGAGCCAACTGTAAACGCATTTGCCGACGCAGCACATATGTCTTCGCCTAATGCGACATACAGAGTAAACAGCCTTATCAAAAAGGGATATATTAACAAGAAGCGTGGTGAAACCGACCGCAGAGAGTACTACCTCGAAGCGACCGAGAAGTACACCAAAAACTACGGTATGGTCTACGACTATATCGGAATCGTTTGCGACCGCATCAAAGAGAGATTCTCAGAGGAGGATGTCGAAAAGCTCGACGAAATTCTCGAAGTTGTTGCAAAGGAACTGACCAGCGAGGCAGATAGCTTCCACAGCGTTGCAATTAGAAAACGCAAGCTAAAAGGTGTAAAAGCTTAGATAAATGTAGAATATGTAAATCAAAGTAGCAGCCTTGGCATATTGCCAGAGCTGCTATTTTGCATGTACAAAAGTTAACTTAGCTTTGTGCGGTTATTTAGCCTGTAATAAGGCACAAAAGGGACTGAAAACGTTTTTCGATATGAATAAGAAAGCCCCGTATCAGACAATACGGGGCTTTATACACTATGTATTTAATTTGATTATAGATTACTATTTAACCTCTAGTGGAGTATCCACAAGTGGTGTATCTCCAGCCTTTGTATAAACCTTAATCATATAGAAAGCAAATACTACAGCTGCAAATGCGATACCAATACCATCAGCGATTGTTGGATTGATTCTGAAACCTTCCTTAGCCTGCAAGATATATGCTACTGTTACAGCTGACATATATGTTGCTGGGATTGATGCCATCCAGCTGCTGATCTTGCTTCTATAACGGCAAAGGTAAACAGCAATAGCCCAAAGAACCATCATTGCAAGTGTCTGGTTTGACCATGAGAAGTATCTCCAGATAACTGCATAGTTTAGCTTAGAAATTCCATAACCTACAAGAAGTAGTGGGAGTGAAAGAAGAAGTCTCTTCTTCTTATCCTGCTGGTCAATCTTGAACCAGTCAGCGATTGTAAGTCTTGCTGAACGGAATGCCGTATCACCTGATGTGATAGGACATGCGATAACGCCTATCATAGCTAAGATACTACCTACACCACCAAGTAGTGCTCTTGACATCTGATATACTGTGTTTGAGTTACCACCCTGCATATCTAGAAGAGCCTGTAGTCCAGTACCATCTCCTCCTCTGTTGTAGTAGAATGCAACGCCAGCTGATGCCCAGATGAGAGCGATAATACCTTCAGCAACCATTGCTCCGTAGAAAATCTTACGGCCATTCTTCTCTTTTGTTAGGCAACGAGCCATCATTGGTGACTGTGTTGCGTGGAAGCCTGAGATAGCTCCGCAAGCTACGGTGATGAACATTAGAGGCCAAATTGGAAGCTTCTCCTTTGCAGGATACATGTTCTCAAAGTGATCCCATATCTCAAGCATTGGCCTTTCGCCTGAATGTAGAAGTGTTGCACCACCGATTCCAAGAGCCATGATGATAAGAGCTAGACCGAATACTGGGTAAATCTTACCGATAATCTTGTCGATTGGAAGTAGAGTTGCTAGGAAGTAGTAAATAAGTACTACGATAGTCCAGAACTGAACGCCAAATGCATCTGGTGTTAGAAGTGCAATTAGCTGTGCAGGTCCAACCATGAATACTACACCAATCATGACTAGAAGAACAACTGAGAATATTCTCATGATAGTCTTCATTACTGGTCCGAGGTACTTTCCGACAATCTCAGAGATTGAAGCACCATTGTTTCTTTCTGATAGCATTCCTGATAGGTAGTCGTGAACACCACCAGCAAAGATTGTACCAAATACAATCCATAGATATACTACTGGTCCCCAAAGAGCACCTGATAGAGCTCCGAAGATTGGGCCAAGTCCTGCGATGTTAAGGAGCTGAATAAGGAATGACGTACCAGTCTTCATTGGAATGAAGTCAACGCCATCTTCCTTGCTGTATGCAGGTGTTACTCTATCATCTGGTCCGATGAGTCTTTCGACAACCTTTCCGTAGGTAAAGTAACCTGCAATAAGCAGTACAATACCCATGATAAATGAAATCATAAATTTCCTCCTTCTTTACATTAAACATAAGTTATATGAACAAAATCACATACATAATCTACACATTAGATTATAAATGTTTATCAAAACAGTTTCAATTGTGACAGGACAATGTCAATAATCTGATTTCTTATAACTAGTATTAAAAAGACTAATCACATATCACATTCTGCATTGGAGAATCTAATATACCATACAAAGTGCATAATTCCGTAGTTACTAGATCAAAACATATTGCGTATCACATTAGAAAAAGTTATGATGTATTTGGCAAAAAGCCTATATTTCTTGTACCCTTGACATCATATTTCAATCACATTCTAGTCAAAAAAATAACAAAGTTAACGGAAAAAATTGAATTCGGAGATGAAATGACAGAAATGAGCAAAGTCAAAGGCTTTGATGTAATAATAATAGGAGCAGGAGCATCTGGCATGATAGCAGCAGTTTCGGCTGCGAGCCTCGGAGCTAGGACTCTTTTGGTGGAGAAAAACGATTCTCTTGGTAAGAAACTTCTTCTAACAGGAGGTGGAAGGTGTAACCTCACAAACGCAGAGGACAGGGATGAGCTCCTTGCGAAGATTCCCGTAAATTCAAAGTTCCTATATAGCAGCATGGCTAGCTTCGACAACAAGGATATTATGGATTTCTTCACATCGGGAGGGCTTAAGCTGAAGGTAGAAGACAAGGGCAGGGTTTTCCCAGTTACCGACTCATCAAAGAGCATAGTTGAGCACTTTGAAGCTAAGCTAAAAAAGCACGGTGTAAAGATAAAGGCAGGCAGTGCTGTAACAGAAATTCTGCAAAGGGAAGGGAAAGCCTTTGGCGTTAGAACAAAGCAGGGCGAGGAGTTCTATGCTCAATGCGTTATAGTTTCCTGCGGAGGAAAGTCATTTTCCTCAACAGGATCAAATGGAGATGGTTATGTGCTTATGGAAGCACTAGGGCATAGCATAAGTCCTCTTTATCCAGCTGAGGTTCCAATAGTATGCAGAAACTACGGTGATTTTCTCTCTGAGCTTAGCGGAATATCGCTTCAAGACGTAAAGCTCAGTGTATATAACAAAAAGAATAAATGTGCATCAAGTCACGAAGGGGATTTGATCTTCACGCATTTTGGCCTATCAGGACCTATTGCGCTCAGGTGCTCAGGCTTTGTTAACAGCATAATGCGAAAGGATGGGCTAGAAACTGTAAAACTCAGCCTCGACCTACTTCCTCATAAATCAAAGGGTGAAATTCTAGATGAATTAAAGTCCATGGCAAGAACTAGCGGAGAAAAGGAGCCAAAAACTTATCTAAGGGCAGAAATCCCAAAGAGACTCGCTGACTATATTTTGAAGCTTGCCGGAATTTCAGATGGAGAGAAGCTAAAACAAATATCAGAGAAAAAACTTGAGGAATTTGCTAGCCTTTTAAAAAATGTGGAGTTTCAGGCAGAGGGAACGCTATCACTAGACAAAGCCTTTGTTACAGCTGGTGGTGTCTCCGTTAAGGAGATAAACCCTAAGACCATGGAATCTAAGTTAATCTCAGGCGTCTATGCCTGTGGAGAGATGCTTGATGTAAGTGGATACACGGGAGGATATAACCTAACAATTGCTTTTTCGACCGGTCATACGGCAGGTAAATCTGCTGCAGAAAAGGCGCTAGGTTAATAATACGGAATTAATTTGATAGGAGCTAAGAGTGTATAGAATTAGCCAGATAAAGCTCGCGCTAAACGAGCCTAAGGAGCTTATCGTAAAGAAAATAGAGAAGAAGCTTTCAAACAATATAAAGATAAAGGAATATAAAATCGTAAAGGAGTCGATAGACGCTAGAGACAAGGGCGATATTAAATTTGTCTATACGGTCGATTTTGATGTGGATCAAAGGCAGGGTGCAAGGAAAATAACGCTAAAGCCTGACCCTAAGAAGAATCTTTCTATAGCGCCTGACATGAGCTATAAAGCACCTGAGCATGGCGTGCGTGAGCTAAAGCATAGGCCAGTTATTGCAGGCTTTGGACCATGCGGAATCTTTTGTGCTTTGATACTTGCTCAGCAGGGATATAGACCTATAGTTCTCGAGAGAGGAAAGTGCGTCAGCGAAAGAGCCGAGGATGTGCAAAACTTCTGGGCTGGCAGCGCGCTAAACACAGAGTCAAATGTTCAGTTTGGCGAGGGAGGTGCTGGAACTTTTTCTGACGGCAAGCTTACGACCGGAATCAAGGACCCGAGAATCCATAAAGTCCTAAGTGAATTTGTCAGCGCTGGGGCACCAGAGGAAATACTTTACAAAAATAAACCACACATAGGAACAGACCTTCTCAGAGATGTGGTTGCAAATATACGCGAGGAGATAATTCGACTCGGCGGTGAGATCAGATTTTCGAATAAGCTAGTTGGCATAGACGCGCCATCAGGAAAAATAAGAGCTGTCAAAGTTCAGGAAGTTCTGAATGGGGAAAGCTACACGCTAGAAACCGAAAATCTAGTACTTGCAATAGGCCACAGCGCAAGGGACACCTTTAGGTATGCACACGAGCTAGGCATCCAGATGTCGGCAAAGCCGTTTTCCATAGGTGTGAGAATAGAGCACCCGCAGAAGATGGTGGATGAGGCTCAATATGGTAAAACCAAGGGTCTTCCGCCTGCAGAGTACAAGCTATCTCATCGCTGTGAAAACGGAAGAGGCGTTTATACGTTTTGTATGTGCCCAGGTGGCGAGGTAATAATGTCTTCTTCTCAAGAGGGCGGTGTTGTAACAAACGGCATGAGTAATCACAAGCGTGATAGTGGAACAGCTAACAGCGGGCTTCTTGTTGATGTTAGGGTTTCTGACTTTGATGGAGATGATGCACTAGCTGGAGTAGATTTTCAGGAAAAGTACGAGAGGCTCGCATACAAAAACGGCGGAGGAAGATACGCCTTCCCTAAGACATGCTGGTCTAAGTTCAGAGATGGAGATGAAGATGCAAAGGCTGTGATTGACTCGCTTCCTAGCTTTGCTGTTGAGTCGATCAAAGAGGCCATGCCATATCTAGGAAGGAAGCTAAAGGGCTTTGATGATGATAATGCAGTGATGAAGGCGGTGGAGACGAGAAGCTCTTCGCCAGTTAGATTTTTTAGGGACGACAATCTTCAGGGAAGCATCAAAGGTCTTTACCCTGCGGGTGAGGGCGCAGGATATGCTGGTGGCATAACGAGTGCAGCCTGCGATGGCATAAAGGTTGCCGAGAAAATCATCGACGAATTTTGTTTTAAGGCCTAGCTTTGATGCCCCGAAAGGAGTCAGGGAATGAGAAAAGAAAAATTTGCTTTTTATAGCTTTTTGATACTAGTGACAACGGTATTTGAGCTTTATCTATTTTTGAATAGAAACGCTTGGTCTGGCTTAATTCTTGTTTTAGTTACAGCCTTTATAATCAGGCTTTATTGGAAGAAGACAAGAAAAGGCGGAAGGGCTGTAATTGCAATGTTTATTCTCTTTGCTTTAATTTCATTCATAAGTCTCCCTAAGGAAAAGCTCGTCCCAGCTACCTATGAGGGAGCAAATCGCACGGGCGAAATCAAAGTAAAAGAGGGCAGGCTCACGGGTGTATATAACAAAGATGGCTCAGTTGAGGTCTATGCAGGCATTCCATATGCTAAGGCTCCAGTTGGAGATTTGAGATGGAAGGAACCGAAAAATCCTGAGAAGTACAAAGGTGTTCTCAGGGCGGATCACTTTCAGCCCATGGCCATGCAAAAGCGCACTAACAGAGTCGTTTCATCTGCAACTGATATTTTCTTCTACCGCAATGTGACTAGAACAATAAAGAATAGATATGTTCCAAAGATGAGCGAAGACTGTCTTTATCTCAATATTTGGAAGCCAAGAGGACCACAAAAAAAGCTTCCGGTCGTCTTCTACATCCACGGAGGTTCTCTCACGACTGGTCAGGCTTGGTGGGAGGACTATAACGGTGAATCATATGCGAAGAATGATGTCATATTTGTAAACTTTAGCTATAGGCTTGGGGCACTCGGATTTTATGCTGACGAGAACCTAGCTTCCGAGTCTCCTAACGGAACTACGGGAATGTACGGTTTCCTCGACCAGCTTAAGGCTCTTGATTGGGTGAGAGCAAACATCGAAAAGTTCGGTGGCGATCCTGATAATATCACAATTGCAGGTGAGTCTGCAGGCTCCTCCTCGGTAAATGCAATGTGCACTTCACCACTGGCAAAAGGCAAGTTCAAATACGCAATCTCTGAGAGTTCATCAATTACAGCAAAGAACCCGCCTCATTCATATATGGATATCAAAACGGCAATAAAGCAGGGCAAATCTCTTCGCGATGAGCTAGGCGCAAAGAAGCCTAAGGATCTCAGAAAGCTTTCTGCTGAGGACATTGCAAACACAAATACCAAGTATGGAACGCTTAATGCGATGACAAATGATGGATACGCTTTGACAAAATCCCCATATGAGAGCTATATGGCCGGTGAAAACAATGAGAAGGCATTACTGACGGGATATAACAAGGAGGATGGCGACTTCTTCTTGCTCCTTGAATCAAAGACAGATAAGGATAACTATGCTGATAAGCTTAAGAAAAGCTATCCTAAGGGCTATGAGGAAATCCTAAAGCTTTACCCAGCAAAGACGGATGAAGAAGCAGCAAAGAACTTCAAAATAATCTATAACGCTGGAACCTTCGGTTATGGGCATGATGTATGGAGCAGGCTAGCAAGCGAAAGAGAGCCTGTATATAGATATTACTTCACCAAGGAAAACAAGTCGATTGGTGCCAACCATACAGGAGAACTTCCATATGCCTACGGAAACATAGGAAAAGCACCATATCTATATGACAGCAGTGACAAGAAGCTTTGCGAAACTATGACGTCTTACTGGATTAACTTTGCAAAGACTGGAAATCCAAATGGCAAGGGTCTTCCTGAGTGGGAGCCGTATAACAGTGGCAAAGTACTTGAGCTCGGTAGCAAAATTAAAATGATAAGTGACCCTAACGATAAGCTTTATAGAATCTTTGATCAGGAATAAAGGTTTAAAAATGTAAAAAGGTATTGATATTTTTGTACCAAGTAATAAAATAAAAATGTAAAGAACTTTTTACATTATAAGAATGGCTTTAGTATTTCTGAAAGGAGAAACGCTGTGAAAAAGATGGATGAAATGGATAGAAACATCCGTATGCGTTCTGAGAGCTGGGGATATAGGGTTGCCATGACATCACTAAGTATATGGATAATGTACAATTCTTATAAGACAATTGTACACGGAGCAAAGTCGGAAACGATCCCTGTTCTTATTCTTTTATTGGGTGTTAGTGCACATAATATCTCGATGAGTATGATAAAAAGAAAAATGGTTGCTGGCGATGATGAATATAAAGAACCAAATAATTTTATACAAATAATAATTACAACCATTGTTATTGCAGCCTTAACTTGTTTACTGATTGTGTTTTTGATTACCTTATCTTTATGAAAAATATAATAAAACAGTTAAGAAAAGAAGCAGGGCTCAGGCAAGAGGATATGGCTAATGAACTAGGAGTCAGCAGACAGACCATAGTTGCTATTGAAAATGACAAATACAATCCTACACTTGAGCTCGCAATGAAAATAGCGAAATTTCTCAAGCTCCATGTAGAGGATGTATTCTTTTTAGATGATTAGAAAATAATAAGGCAAAGCAAACCATAAAATAGACAGATAAAAATGAAGAGCAGTAGGTCCAAATAATGGGCTTACTGTTTTTATTTGGGAAAAGACTAATTCCATTTACCAAAATAAAAAACTGTATATATATAAATAGCATATTTCAACAAGTACAGTAGGGTTAAAATACTAATTATCTCCGAACTGTATATTATAAAAAATAAATTATTGCATATTTAATAAATCTAGATTAGTGCTAGAATAATATTGTAATAAATTTAAGTATAATATATAGGAGTTATACACATGGAAAATAAAAAAAAGATAACAACACAAGAGCTCGTAATTACAGCACTTTTTATCGCAATGGTTTATGTTGCAACATGGCTAATTAATGTCAGACTTCCACTTGCAGGAAGCGGCGGACTAATTCACCTTGGCAACGTACCTCTATTCATTGGAGCAATGCTCTTTGGCAGAAGAACAGGAGCATTAGCAGGTGCATGTGGAATGGGACTCTTTGATATAATGAGCGGATGGGGTGCATGGGCGCCATTTACATTTGTAATCGTTGGACTCATGGGATATACAGTTGGATATTTCGCAGAGAAGAAGCCAATCAAGAACGCATTCGTAAACAGTCTAGTTTCACTAGTTTTAGCACTAATTATCAAGCTAGTTGGCTACTACTTTGCAGAGGTTATATTGACCGGAAACTGGATAGCTCCATTTGGATCAATGCCTGGCAACATTGCACAGGTTGGATTTGCTATAGTTGTAGCACTTCTAGTTGCACCGGTTTTGAAGCTAGCAACAAGGAAGGTACCTGGTAGCGTAGAATGTACAAGATAATGACAGCAGGACCTACACAGGTCAGAGAAAACGTAAGATTAGAAAGAAGCAAGGAATTTACGAATCCAGATATAGATCCTAAGTTCTTTGACTTCTATAAGGAAACTTGTGAGCTTCTATCAAAGGCAATGCACACTGATACCAAAGCATTCATCCTAGGTGGAGAAGGAATATTAGGGCTAGAGGCTGCCTGCGCTTCTTTGACTGAAGAAGGAGACAGAGTCCTCGTAATAGATAATGGAATTTTCGGTAAGGGCTTTGCTGATTTTGTGAGCATGTACGGCGGAGAGCCAGTGCTATTTAGCAGTGACTATAGAAATCCAGTTAATGTAGATGAGCTTAGAGATTTCCTATCAAAGGATAGTAACTTTAAGTATGCAACCGTGGTTCACTGCGACACGCCAAGTGGAGTTATGAACGATGTCGAAAGCATAAGTAAGCTCTTTGATGAGTTTGGAATTTTGACAGTCTGTGACTCAGTAGCAGGAATGTTTGGAGAGCCACTAGATGTTAGTAATTCTAAGATAGATATACTATGTGGGGGTTCGCAGAAGGCGCTTTCAGCTCCTCCAGGACTTACTATGGTTTGGGTTAGCGACAGGGCTTTTGAGGCAATGCAAAACCGTAAAACTCCTATCAAAGCTTTCTATGCAAACCTCCTTTTCATCAAGGACTACTACGAAAATCAGTGGTTCCCATATACGATGCCGGCAAGTGACATAATGGGACTAAGGGTTGCTATAGATAATTATCTTGAGGATGCAGAGTTTCAGAATAGACATAAGCAGCTTGCAAGGGCCACAAGAAATGCAGTGGAAAAGGCTGGACTTAAGCTTTATCTAGAAAGCGGATATTCTAACAATGTAACAGTAATCGAAATTCCTGAAGGAATTACAGAGGATGAGATTTTGAGCGGGCTTAGAGATGAGTTTGGCATTTTGATAAGCGGTTGCTTTGATGTGCTCAAAGGCAAGGTTGTTAGAATCGGCCACATGGGCGAAAATGCAAACAAGGAAGACCTTGCACAGACGCTCGAAGCACTTCAGAAGGTTCTTGAGGCACGTGGTATCAAGCTCGCATGCAATATGAGGGATGAATTTTTATTGGCTTGCTAATATCGACTGATTCAAGTAAAATACTCTTAAGTATTATTTAGATCAGTGAGAGTGAAGATGCTAAAAAACTACGTTTATTTGTTTTTTATGTCTATGCTCCCCATGGCTGAACTTAGAGTTGCAGTGCCATTTTCTCAGGCGCGCGACCTGCCAGTCATAGAGTCTTTACTCATATGCATGATAGGTAACATGATACCAGTTCCATTTATCTACCTATTTGCCAGAAAGATTCTAACATGGGGATGCGAAAGACCTTTTATATGGAAGCCGTGCCGCTTCTTCCTTAGCAAAGGAGAGAAGGCTGGACACAAGCTCACGCAGAAGAGCGATAGAGGTGTTTTTATCGCGCTTTTGTTGTTTGTAGGCATTCCTATTCCGGGAACAGGCGCCTGGACAGGAACGCTTGCAGCTAGCATACTTGATATAGACTTTAAGAAGACGGTGCTTTCAGTTACGCTAGGCGTTGCGCTTGCAGGTGTAATCATGATGATTGCAAGCGTCGTTGGAGTAAATATTTTTAACTAATAGGGCCCATCGCGGCCTTTTTACTTTGATAAGGTGGAAATATGACAGCAAGTTTTGATGAGATAAGATCAAAGATGAGCACTTTGTGCTACATAGAGCGAGATGAAAAATATCTGATGATGCATAGAATCCTCAAGGAAAACGATGTAAATAAGGACAAGTGGATAGGTGTCGGTGGACATTTTGAGCATGCAGAAAGTCCAGAAGAATGCCTGATTCGTGAGGTATACGAGGAGACGGGATATAGACTCAGTGACTATAGATTTAGGGGGATTATCACCTTTGTTTATGGCAAGAAGGGTAAGGAAACTATAGAGTACATGCATCTTTTCACTGCACAGAACGTGATAGGAGAACCAAAGGCCTGCGACGAGGGCGTTCTAGAGTGGGTGCCTAAATCAAAGCTTATGGAACTCGAGCTCTGGGAAGGTGATAAGATTTTCTTAAGGCTTTTAGATGAAAGAAAGGATTTCTTTTCGCTCAAGCTAGTTTATAATGAAGAGGATAAGCTTATCGAGTGCGTGCTTGACGGAAAAGCGCTAAACTAAGTATGACCAAAGGAGAAGGCTAATGCCAGTTGCACTAATACCATCATTTCTATTTTACTGCTATATAAACGGAATAACGCCGGGTCCAGCAAACCTATGCAGCCTATCGGCAAGTCTTAACGCGGGCAAAAAGGTAGCTTTGAGACAATGGTGGGGAATTTTCATCGGCTTTTTCATAGACGCCATGATAGCAGTTTTCCTTATCTACTTTGTCGGTGAAGTTCTCGGAAAGTATATCTCATATTTTGCCTATGTCGGAGCAGCATATATAATCTGGCTTGCAATACATATACTGAGGAGTACAGTGTCTCCAGAAACGAGCAAGCAGGTGAACTATAGCATCAAAACTGGACTCATAGTCCAGCTGACAAATGCCAAGGTAATACTCTTTTGCTTCACAGCACTAGGAACCTATGTTGCACCTTACAGCGATTCATTCATGAGCTTATTTCTCGTAGGATGCTTCTTGCCGTTCACTGGACCTGTGTGCAATATGATCTGGCTACTCACTGGAGCAAAGCTGAGAAATCTATTCATCAATCATCAAAAGGCAGTTAATATCGTCATGGCAATAGCTCTAGTAATCTGTGCAATAAGCGTAGTTATGAAATGATTTTTTTGAAAAACTTTGATTAAATTTAGCTCTCAAAGTGTATATAAGTAGTGCACAATTTAAAGGGAGCTTGGGAATAGAGATTGAGATTTAAATCTATATAAATGAAAGGGCAGCAATGTCCTTTTTTTAAGGGGGAACATAAAAGACAAAACCTACACCCAAGAGGATGTGCATTTTGTCTTTTTTATTTGAAAAAATTTGAAATATATGGGGAGATTAGAAATGAAAAAAAAGAAAGGATTAAGGCTTACAGTAGTACTCGCTTTGATATGTAGTATCCTTGTAACAGCTATGCCACTTGCGTCATTTGCAGCAGATGATATATCAACTACACAGACTGCGCCAGCTACAAGAACATATAAGGTAAGACATGTAAGACAGTCACTAGATGGCAGCTATAACGACGAGTCACTAGCTGAGTACGAAACTCTCACAGGAAATGTGGGCGATAAGACTGAGGCAAAGGCAAGCAAAAGCTATGAGGGATTCCAGGCACTTGTTCCAGAGCAGGTTCAGATAGCAGCTAGCGGTGATATAACGGTTACCGTTTACTATGCAAGAAAAAGCTATACAACATATTTTAAGACTGCAGATCCTACTAAGGACTTCAGCCAGACAAACCGTTATGAAGAAAGCCAGCCTGCACCACCTGCGCTTGATATTAATGGTAATATGTTCATGTACTGGGAATATGTGGACGAAAACGGAGTGACTAAAAACTGGCAACCGGGACTTCAGCCAGCCAAGGATATGACGGTTTACGCTAAGTACGATGTTCCAACTCAGGCTTCGTACACCATAAACTATTGGTACCAAAATGCGACTGATGAGGTTTCTTACACAGATGATGAAAAAACATATTCACTCTTTGATACAGAAAAGAAGGTGCAGGATATCAATACGGTACCTAACTTTGATGCAACTACTCGAGAGACGACATACAAAAAGTTTAATGCTGATAAGACCAGAATTGCAAATGCGAATAAGCTAGTAAATGCTGACGGATCAACAGTCATAAATGTTTACTACGACCGTCCAGTAATGACAATCACTTTGGTATACTATAACACTGATACAGGAGTCGAGGACCATAGAGTTGATTTAAAGGGGCTTTACGGACATTCGACTGAAGAAACCGGTGGACTTGATCCTAAGTACAGATGGTCAGCTGCAGGAAGTGCGAGCAATGGTAGAAGGCAAATGCCGGCTATTTTCACTATACTACCATTATTCATGATTGATGATTATCACATAGAGTTTCATGCTAGAATCCTTGCACCGCCGTCAAATTCAGAGATATATGTAGTTTTCCACCACCAGAACACGGATGGAACTTGGACAAGGGATATGAAGTCTAAGAAGCTTCAGAGTTCTACTTATAACTTTCTAAACTTCTCGACATATTTTACGTCAAATGTAGCACATAATTATGCTTACTATTACTGGACTAATGCAGAGGATGAATTCACTACTGATGTAGGGCCATCAAATTCTGAGCTCAAGCCATATACATCTGGACAGAAGATACAAACTTTGCAAAATGGAAAGATTGTAGGTGACTATGATAATGACGGCGTAGGATATATGCACGTTTATGTAGAGCTAAGGCAGTATGACCTTCGCTTTGAAAATGCAGGAAACACTCCTGTGAAGCTACACTACGGCGAAGCTTTATCATCTGCAAATGCCGAAATTAACAATCCTATTAAGCCGGCAAACATCCCAGCAGAATATGTATTTGATGGATGGTACACATCGCCAGGACTTCAGGACGGCACAGAGTATGACCCTGAGATGAAGATGGGTACTCAGGACATGTTCCTATATGCAAAGTGGGTTCAGCCTAAAGTTAAGGTGACAGTGGAAGGTAATGGAGCAAATTCAGAGCTTCCAAGTGTAATTGATGTTCCGATGCTAGGCAGCGTCCACAGAGATCTTCCTATGATTCCATCAAAGGACGGCAACTGGTTTGCAGGCTGGTTTAGGGATGCAGCTTTCACGCAGCCATTTGATGTAAACGAAAGCCTAACTCAGGACATCACAGTCTACGCAAAGTGGATTGGAAGGCAGCAGGCAAACTGGGAAATCAGATATGTCGATGAGGATGGAAATCCGCTAGCCGATTCAAAAAATGGATTCGATAATCTATATGCAGTACTCTACACAAGTGCTTTAAACATCCCTGGATATGCAGTTGATTACGCAGATAAGAATTTAAGCCTTTTGAGCGCAGATGATGTGAATACGGTGACATTCGTATATAGCAAGCAGAAGCCAGCTGAGACTATCGAAGCGCCAAAGGCAGCTAAGTCAAATGTTCCAAACACAGGCGATAGCTCAAATGCAGCACTTTACGGAGCAGTAATGGCTATGTCAGCACTTGCTCTAGCTGCTCTTGCAATTGCAAAGAGAAAGTACAGCTAATATAATCAATCAAAGGACTTGCGACCGCAGGTCCTTTTTTGATGAGTCTCAAAAAGTTCATCAAATTGAATTAATGGGATGATTTATCAGACAGCTTGTGTTGATTGTGAAATAGTAATGTAGTATAATTTTAATGTATTTTTTACCTAAAGGGGGGCAACTATGAAAAAGAAGGGTTTTAGGCTACTGCTATCTTTTGCTTTGATTTGCAGCATGCTTGCTACAGCACTGCCAGCAGCTGTTTACGCAACTGATCCGGCTCCAAGCAGACAGACAGCACCAGCGACGAGAACGTACACGGTAAGACACGTAAGACAGAGTCTTGACGGGACTTACAATGATGAATCAATGGCAGAATACGAGACTCTTACAGGAAATGTAGGGCAGAAGACTGAGGCTACTGCAAATAGAAGCTACGAAGGCTTTCAGGCACTAGTTCCGGAGCAGGTTACAATAGCACCTAGCGGTGACATAACGGTTTCTGTGTACTATGCGAGAAAAGAATTTACAACATATTTTAAGACTGGCGATCCAGATCAGGACTTTTATGAGACATTCCTATACGGAACCAATCAGTCTACACCAGCACAGCCAAATATTCCTGGCAAGATTTTCCAAAATTGGGAATATGTAGATGAGTCAGGTGTAGCACATGTTTGGACACCGGGCGTTCAGCCAGGCAAGGACATGGTTGTATCTGCGAAGTATGATGTTCCATTTCAGGCTAGTTACAGAGTTAACTACTGGTATCAGAAGCCAACAGATGAAGTGGATTTGCCAGATGACCAAAAAACTTATGACCTTGTAGATACAGAGACCAAGACCCAAAACGTAAATACACCTGTTTTATATGATACTACATCGCGTGAATCTACATACATGAAGTATAACAGCGCTAAGACCGTTGCAGCAAATACAGGTAAAATCGTAAGCGGAGATGGTGAGACTGTTGTAAACGTATACTATGATAGACCTGTTATGACTATAACTAAGGTGTATTACAATACAGATACTGGAGTAGAAGATCACAAGGAGTCATATAGAGGTATATACGGACATTCTACAGATAAAGTTCCAATGCTAGAGAAGAAGTACAGGTGGACAGCATATAACGATTCAGATAGCAGCACAATGAATTTACGTAAGACTTATGAAAAGGATAATCGTTTTATGAAAGATGATTACCATATTGAATATCATGCAAGAGTACTAGCTGCGCCAAGTGTAAAAGATGTCTTCATAGTTTTTCATTATCAGAATAAAGATGGTTCATGGTCAATGGATATGGAAAAATATATGGGTAAGCTAGAGACCTACTCATACAGCAGCTTCTATACCTACTTTAATAATACCACTGCATATACATATGAGTACTATCAGTGGACTAACGGAGAACAAGAGTTTACCGATAACGTAAGTGCAACAAACTCAGCGCTTACAAAGTACAACCAGGGTGACAGAATATATGTAATAAGGAACAATACATTACAGAACGACTTTGATGGAGACGGAAAGTCATATCTACATGTATATATAAGCCGAAACCAGTTCAATCTAAGGTTTGCAAACGCAGATAATAACTTGGTTAAGCTTTACTATGATGCACCTTTGTCAAATGCACATAACGAACTCAATAACCCAATTAAGCCATCTAGCGTGCCAGCACACTATGTATTTGCAGGCTGGTTTACTGTAGGCTCTATGTATGATGAGACAAAGCTAAGCCCAGATGCGAAAATGCCAGATCACGATTTAGTTATTTATGCAAAGTGGGAAGAACCACATGTCAAGGTAACTGTTGAAGGAAACGGTGCTACATCGGAGCTGCCATCAGTTGTCGACATTCCAAAGTTTGGTAGCGTTCACAAGGATATTCCAAACATCCCATCAAAGGACGGCTACTGGTTTGCAGGCTGGTTCAAGGATGCAAATTTCACACAGCCTTTTGATGTAAATGAGAGCATTCATCATGACATGACAATCTATGCTAAGTGGGTTGGAAGACAACAGACAAACTGGGAAATCAGATATGTTGACGAGGCAGGAAGAGTGCTAGCAAGTTCTGTAACTGGTATAGGAAACCTGTATTCAGTTCTATTTGAAAATGCACTAAGCATCAGGGATTACGCTCCAGACTTTGCAAGTAAGAACCTAACATTATCATCGGCTAACAACACAAATGTCTTGACCTTCGTATATAGCAAGATTAGAACTTACTGGGTGACTGAGGACAATCATAATCTAAAGGACCCAGAGTATGGAACAAAGCCAGCAGAGAAGTTTGAGGGCTACACGCTAATAAGAACTTATACAGCAAAGAACGGTGACATTATTCACCTATATAGAAAGAATGTTCCAAACACAGGAGATAGCGCAAACATTGCTCTATTTGAGGCAATGCTAGCTATGTCAGCACTTGGTCTAGCGGCTCTTGCAATTGCAAAGAGAAAGCACAGCTAATTTGATATACGAGAGACTCCTAGCGAGTCTCTTTTTTCGTCTATTTGATACTAGGCAATAAATTGTATGTAAATATACATTTATCAGACAAGTACGTATTGAAAACTATGTTGTGTTTTAGTAAAATATATTTACAGGTATGTAAAAAAGGGGAGTAGGAAAATGAAGAAGATCAAGAGACTAAAGTGTTTGCTCATGCTGACTTTGATATGTGGCATGATGATTACAGCTTTACCAGCAGAGGTTTTTGCAACTGAGTCAGTGCCTAGTACTCAGCCAGTTCCAGCTACGAGAACTTATAAGGTGAGGCATGTTAGACAGAGCCTTGACGGTAGCTATAAAGATCCAGCTATGATGGAATATGAGACTCTGACAGGAAATGTCGGACAGATGACTGAAGCTAGTGGAAATAAGTCTTATGAAGGCTTTCAGGCACTTACACCAGAACAGGTTGAAATCGCACCTAGCGGTGATATTACTGTGACTGTGTATTATGCGAGAAAGGAATTCACAACATATTTTAAGACTGGTGATCCAGATCAGGATTTCTATGAGACATTCTTATACGGAACAAATCAGTCTACGCCAGCGACACCAAATATTCCTGGTAAGATTTTCCAAAATTGGGAGTATGTAGATGAGTCAGGTGTAGCACATGTTTGGACACCAGGCGTTCAGCCAGGCAAGGACATGGTTGTATCCGCGAAGTATGATGTTCCATTTCAGGCTAGCTACAGAGTGAACTACTGGTATCAGAAGAGTACAGATGAGGTTGATCTGGCAGATGATCAGAAGACATACAATCTAATTGACACTGAGGTAAAGGTTCAGAATGTAAATACTGCAGTAGTATATGATACTACTGCACGTGAAACTAAATATATGAAGTACAACAGTGCTAAGACAGCTGCGGATAACAACGGAAAGACCGTTAGCGGAGATGGTGAAACTGTTGTGAATGTATATTACGATAGACCTGTTATGACCATAACAAAGGTATACTACAATATGGATACTAATGCAGAGGACCATAGAGAGTCATATAGGGGAATATACGGACATTCGACAAAGGATGTTCCAGTGCTAGACAAGAAGTTTAGATGGACTTCACCCACAGATTCCCAGTTTAGCACTGAAAACATTATTAGTTCATTTACTGAGAGATATAAATTTATGGTAGATGACTATCATATAGAGTTCCATGCAAGAGTACTAGCACCTGAAACTATTAGAAAAATATATGCCGTGTATCATTACCAAAATATCGATGGCACTTGGACTAGGGATATGCGAAAGGAAAAGTCTCTATTAGAGACCTATTCTTTTAGTAGTTTCTACTATATATTTGGTAATTCAGATTCATATACAAATGTGTTTTATTACTACACGAATAGCGAGGATGAATTTACTACCAATGTAGATGCAAGCAATCCTGACCTAAAGCCATATACACCTAATTTACATGTAGATTTGGTTAGGAATAATCAGATAATCGGAGATTATGATGGCGATGGTGTTGCATATTTACATCTTTATAAAAAACGAAATGAATTTACTTTACGTTTTGCAAATGCAGATAATAATTCTGCAAGACTTCTCTTTGGAACACCTCTAAACTCTGAGATTAGTAGTATTAGCAATCCAATCAAGCCTGCTAATGTGCCAGCACATTATGTATTTGCAGGTTGGTATACTGTAAGCTCAATGTATGATAAAACAAAGCTTTCAGATAAAGCCACGATGCCTTCTCGCGATATGGTTCTATACGCAAAATGGGAAGAACCTCATATTAAGGTTACAGTAGAAGGAAACGGTGCAACTTCTGCGCTCCCAAGTGTCATAGACATTCCTATGATGGGAAGCGTTCACAAGGAACTTCCAACAATTCCATCAAAGACTGGCTACTGGTTCGCAGGCTGGTTCAAGGATGCAGCCTTCACACAGCCTTTTGATGTAAACGAAAGCCTAGCTCAGGATACAACAATCTATGCGAAATGGATAGGTAGACCTCAGGCCAAGTGGGAAATTAGGTATGTTGATGAAGCAGGTAGAGTTCTTGCAAACGCGACGCAAGGTGAGGACAATCTATACTCTGTGCTCTTTGCAACGGCGCGCAACATTCCTGACTATGCAGCTGATTATGCACACAAGAACTTGACCCTAGAAACAGATACAGACACAAATGTTTTGACCTTCGTATATAGCAAGGTGAGAACATACTGGATAACTGAAGACAATCAGAATCTAAAGGATCCAGAGTATGGAACCAAGGGCCCAGAAAAGTTTGCTGGATACACATTTGTTAAGACAAATACGGCATCAAATGGAGATACCTTCCACATATACAGAAAGTATGTACCAAACACAGGCGATAGCTCAAATATTAAGCTTTACGGCATAATACTTGGGGCTTCGGTACTAGGTATAATATTTATAGCTATTACAAAGAAGAAAAAAGACTGATTGCCAATATAGAGCTACTTGAGAATCACTTGATAATTTAAATAATAGCATGTAAATTATTTATCAGGAGATGAATAGACAGTATGGAATATGAAATATTAGAAACTCAAGACTATATAATATTTGAAAAACTGTTCCAAGAATCAGGACTTGAATTCAATTTAGAGAAAAATAGTTTACACCCATGGGGCTTTATTAAAGCTTTTTGTTGCAAAGATGTTGATGGCAATATTATTGCTGGTAGTAGCATAACTTATAGAAAAGGGAAATATATTCTTAATGATATTGCTGTCTTGGAAGAGTTTAGATCTATGAATATAGGTGTAAATTTATTGTCTGTGACTGAAAAAGAAATAAAAAAACTTGGAGGAAAGTACATATATATTACAGCAAAAGCGCCAGATTTTTTCTCTAGATATGGTTACGAATATCTAGATGAAAAAGATGTGCCAGATATATTTAGTTGTCTCGACTGTAAACAATTAAATGTAACCTGTAATCCTAAATTTATGATAAAAAATATATAAGATGTTAAAAAGGGATTTCCATGCAGAAATCCCTTTTTTCTCTATTATTTGCTAGCCTTATCTTCCTTACGTGTGAAGATGTAGTAGCGTGGGCTGCGGTTTGCAGCATCAGCATCTACAACCTCTGGCTTTGCGTAGATTAAGAATCCTTCTTCGCGAACCTGACCCTTACGACCTTCTTCCTGGAACTTGTCTTCGCTCCATGAAGGATCTAGAATTAGGAATTCACCATCTCTGTAGCTTACGGCAACAATAAAGTGACCACTGCGTGTGAATAGGCCGTGGTGTCCCTCATAGTCTCCGCCAACATTTACGATTGCACAGCCACCGTTTCTTAGACCGTCAATCATGTCGTGATAGTTATCAGATTCCACAAGGTCAAGATTAAATCTCTCTGCAAGAGGTGGAGCAAGGAACTTCATCTCAGTGCCTGGGTCAAGGTTTGCCTTTGCATCTATGGACATCTTAATACATTCCTCCATGCTTAGGCTCTCTGTACAAAGTCTATCTACCATCATGCAAGCTGAGCAGATTCCGCAACCAGCGTCTTTGATATTTCCGTTTACATCAAGGTCGCAACCTGGCTCCTTAACATTTGTTGGATACTTTATATCTGGGTATTCTAATTGATTTAGATATAGCATAACTCCTCCTAGGTTTTCATTCTTTTAGAATATCTTAGTACAGGACTAATCAAAATTCAAGAAAAAAATAAAGGCTAAGCCCGTGCTTAACCTTTAAATTTTGCGTACTATAGTGTTATTACATATTTTAATTATTTAAGAAGGTCTACTAGTTTCTGCTTAGGTACAAGTCCTACTGAGCGGCCAACCTCTTCGCCGTTCTTGAATGCAACTACGCATGGAATTGAGCTAACATTGTACTTTTCTGCAAGCTCCATCTGCTCATCGATGTTGATCTTAGCAACTTTAACGCCCTCAAGCTCCTCAGCTAGCTGGTCTACAACAGGTGAGAGCATCTTGCATGGTCCGCACCAAGCTGCCCAAAAATCTACGATAACTGGCTTGTCTGACTTAAGTACTTCCTGTTCGAAGTTTTCTTTTGTGATTGTTAATACTGACATAATTATATCCTCCTAATTCTCAATTTATAATGTTGACATTATATTTAACTTACTTTGATGTGTTTTCTAAAACCTTGTGAAGAAGCTTATATAAAGTTGCCATCTCTTCAGGTTCCATATTTATGCAATTACCCATTTGAATAGGGACATAAACAGCTTTGTCTCTCAGTTTTTCACCCTCAGGTGTAATCTCGACCAAAAGGTTACGCTCATCGCTTGCCATCCTAGTTCTCTTGATATATCCCTTGGACTCTAGCTTCTTTAGGAGTGGCGTTAGTGTTCCGGAATCGAGATAAAGGTAAGAACCAAGTTCCTTTACATTTGCTGATTTTCTTTCCCACAGAACCATCATGGTGATGTACTGAGTGTAGGTGAGATTCAGATCATCAAGCATAGGCTTGTATTTTCTAACAATCTCCTTAGCCGCAGCGTAAAGCGGAAAACATAACTGATTATCTAGCTTTAAATTATCGTACTTATCCATACTAACTCCTTATATTATTGCAGAAATCTTATCGTCGATGTCCTCAGGCTTAACTGTAGGAGCAAAACGCTCGATTACATTTCCGTCTTTGTCGATCAAAAACTTTGTGAAATTCCATTTAATTTTCTTTCCTAGAAGACCACCCTTCTGCGACTTCAGGAATGTGTAAAGAGGATGCTCGTTTGCACCGTTTACCTCAATCTTAGCAAACTGTGGAAAACTCGTATCATACTTTAGCTGACAAAACTCATGAATTTCTTCAGCAGTTCCTGGTGCCTGTTTTCCAAACTGATTGCAAGGAAAATCCAAAATCTCAAATCCCTTATCCTTGTACTTGCGGTAGAGCTTCTCTAGGCCCTCATACTGTGGTGTAAATCCACAGCCAGTAGCTGTATTTACTATCAAAAGAGTTTTTCCCATGTACTCGCTCATGCTATGTTCTTCGCCTAAGCGATCAATAACTCTTATATCATAAATCTTATCCATATCAATACCTCTTTTCATAAACATCAATTGTTTACAATTTGATTATACACTACTAGAGCCAATTTAAACAAGTAAAATTTAAAATTTCCCATATATATTGTGAAAAAATGGTGAAGACTGCTCTTTGATGTACAAAATAAGCTTATTTTGATATCAAAATGGGAGATATTTGCACAAAGCTGTGATATAATTTCAAGCATGAGTATTAAAATAGCATTTCACACCTTGGGTTGCAAGGTGAATCAATATGAGACAGAGGCCCTGAAGGAAAAATTCGTGCAAAAAGGCTACGAAATCGTTTCCGACGAAGATAGGGCAGATATATATGTAATCAACACGTGCACGGTTACCAACCTGGCGGACAGAAAGTCTAGGCAGTTCATAAGAAAGGCAAAGCGCCTGAATGAAGATGCTGTGATTGCTGTAACGGGCTGCTATGCAGAAACTGATCCTGATGAGGTTTCAAGCATAGAGGGCGTAAGTCTTGTCTGTGGTACTGGTGAAAAGGCTGAGCTCCCTAAGTACATAGAAGAGTATATGAGCGAGAAGGGTGTAGTGGTCGAAGGTGCTGGCGATAGGGAAAGACTTGATAGCTACCATTCAGATGGCATTATTACTGGCATGGATTCTAGAACTAGAGCATATATTAAAATCGAAGAAGGCTGCGATAGGTTCTGCAGCTACTGCATAATTCCGTATGCTAGAGGAAAAGTTAGAAGTAGGTCTTTAGCAGAGATAAAGGCTGAGACGAAGGGACTTATTGATAGAGGCTTTAAGGAGATAGTTCTAACAGGAATCAACACGGCACTCTATGGTAAGGACATAGGTTTTGATGGCATAGAACCTCTCATTGCAGAGCTAGATGCGATGCCGGAGAATTTCCGAATAAGACTTAGCTCGTTAGAACCGACAGTTATAAATAAAGAGCAGGTAAGAAGCCTTCTTAAGTACAAGAAGCTTTGTCCGCACCTACACCTTTCCATACAGAGCGGTTCTGATAATACGCTTTCAACTATGTCAAGAAGGTATACTAGACAGGAATACCTTGATATTGTAAAGGAGCTTAGAAGCTTTGATCCTCACTATGGTATAACTACAGATATAATCGTAGGCTTTCCTGGGGAAAGTGATGAGGACTTTGCAGAGAGCATTTCCGTATGTGATGAGGCGCAGTTTGTCAAGGTTCACGCTTTCAAGTACTCTCCGAGAAGAGGAACAAAGGCAGCCGAGATGAAAAATCAAATTCATGGCGAGCTTAAGAACCAGAGGAGCCAGGCTTTGATAGCTCATGCTGAGAAGGTTTCTGAGGACTTTAGGCGAAGCTGTGAAGGAAGCATAAGGACAGTGCTTTTTGAGGAGTTTGAAGGCGATGCTTTGATGTGCGGATACACTGATAACTATATTAGAGTTTATACGCAGGCTGACGAGAGCAAGCTCAATGAGTTTTGCAAGGTTAAGCTTGATAAAGTATATAAGGACGGAATGAAAGGAGTGATAATAGATGAGTGATTGTATTTTTTGCAAGATAGGAACGCACGATATTCCATCAAATGTGGTATATGAGGACGATAAGCTTATCTGCTTCCACGACCTTGAGCCACAGGCACCGGTTCACGTTCTCGTAATTCCAAAGAAGCATCTTACATCTCTTGATGATGTTTCAGAGGAAGATCAGGAATTGCTAGGCTACATCATGTTCAAAATCCATGAGATAGCAGAGAGCCTTGGACTTGAGGGCGGATACCGTGTAGTTAGCAACAACGGTGAGGATGCATTCCAGACGGTTAAGCATCTGCATTTCCACGTGCTCGGAAAGAGAAAAATGCTTTGGCCACCAGGCTAAAATAATAGTTCATTAAGCAGATTTTGTCGCAAGTTTGATGTCTACAAATGCGAAATCCAATTTCTCAAAGCGTTATTTAGAAGGAAAAACATATGAAGGTAGAAGTATTTCCCCTCGAGAAAATAAGAATCGAGGATAAGGAGATTGCAATCGGAATGAATGAGAGCCAGGTAAAAGAATTGATGGGAAAAGCAGAAAGAAGTTTTGAAAACTACGGCTCGAAATCCTATAGGAGTTTTTATTTTGACAGCGAATTAGGACTGGATTTTGATGAAAATGGCTTACTGGAGTTTATAGAGTTTCTCGGTGGAAATAAAGGCATGCTCAAACCATATATATATGGTTTATCAGTGTTTGAAACAGATGCTGATAAAGTGAAAAATGTATTATCTGAACATGACAATGAGATTGATGACAGTGAGGCTGAATTTGGCTATTCTTTTTTAAATGAAAGCATAGGACTTTGGAGAAAAGATAGCAAGAGCAGATATTGGGATACCATAGGCCTTGGAATCAAGGACTATTATAGGTTTTAATTGACATATAGAGGCTTTGGCCACCAGGCTAAAAATATTCCTTGCTTGTTGATTGAAAAGATAGTATAATATTTGCGTTACAGTTAAATCTGAACACTGCTGAATTTACGAAGAGGCAGGAGGTGATTAGATATGGCACAGGTAATCGTCAGAGAAAACGAAAGCTTGGAAAGCGCTCTTAAGAGATTCAAGAGACTTTGCGCAAGAGACGGCGTAATGGCTGAGGTAAGAAAGAGAGAGCACTACGAAAAGCCAAGTGTAAAGAGAAAGAAGAAATCTGAGGCAGCCAGAAAAAAAGCAAGAAAGTATTAATATATCGGAAGCGAAGTGATTTACATGAATCTAAAAGAGCAACTGATGGCTGATTTCAAGCAGGCCCTCAAGGATCGCGACGAGACAGCCAAAAATACAATTAGTTTGGCTCGTGCAGCTGTTAAGCAGTACGAGGTAGACAACAGAGAAGAACTTGATGATGCAGGGATCCAAAAATTGCTACAGAAGCAGGTAAAGATGCGTAATGACGCCTTATCTGACTTTGAGAAGGCAGGTAGACAGGATCTAATCGATGCATATAAGTCCGAAATCGCAGTACTAAAGAAGTATCTACCTGAGCAGCTATCCCCTGAGAAGATTGCGGAAATCGTAAGAGAGACCGCAGCCTCCATGGGAATCGAAGGCGGCAAGGAGAATATGGGCAAGCTCATGGGAGCTGTCATGGGTAAGACCAAGGGTCTTGCGGATGGCAACGAAGTGCGTAAGCAAGTAATGGCGTTCTTAGGATAGAAGTCAAGCAAAGCAGGAGAAATTCATTTTGAGTTTCTCTTTTTTGTATTTAACAGGAGATAAAATGGAGTATGTAATAGGAATACTGCTATGCGTATTAGGTTATTTTATGATACGCGTAGCAGCGTTTCAGTCAAATAATCTTAGAAAGCTTAATGAGCTTTTTGAAAATGAGAGAAAGAAGAAAACTGTAAGTGGAACTATCAGGGTTCTTGACATCAGAAAGAGCAGATGGTCATTTGAATGTGATATCGAACTTGTATTCAAAACTCCAAAGGGAAGAGAATATCGATATACAGAGACAAAGTTTTCGTCCGGAAGCAGCGCAAGGTTCCTTAGCAAGTGTAAGGGCAAGGGAGAAATCCATGTCAGTGTAATTTACAACGGAGAATCTCCGGACCGGCATTATATTGAAGAGTTAAAAGAAGCTAAGACCATGGCTAATTCAAGCATTGGTTTTAGAATCATAGGCGTACTTTTTATTATAGCGGGAATACTGGTTTTAGGAATGGATTTTATCTCTGATAATATAATGATATATTTTTCTAGAATGTAAGGAAGGTCAGTATAGGTGGGTATATGAGCATTTCATTTTGTGAGGATTACATCTCATTTACAGGTGAGCTTAGCGATAATGATATTAAGGAACTTGTAAAGGCTGGACAAATTGACCGTATTCAGACAAATAGTGCGGTACTTGACAGAGCTACGCTCACAAAACTAAATGATAAATATTTTGCAAGCTTTCCTGATGTAGAGCTTCGTATCTATACAAGTGGCGACTGCGATATTGACGGTATTTCTTTGATGACTAATCTTAGAAAGCTTAGTGTTGAAACCTCAGCTTCAATCTTGAACATAGAGGAAATTTATTCGCTAGAAAATCTTAAAAATCTCAATTTAGAGGTAAAGAGCATAGCTGACAAGTCGTTTTTAGAAAGCTTGCCTATTGGACTTGAGAACCTTGGGCTAGATTTTGCGAGCAAAAGTTTTGATCTAAAAGATATCACGCGTTTTTCGCAGCTTAAGATTCTAAGTCTTCATAGGTGTTCTAAGAATATAGAGTGTGTAGCAGGTCTAAATAAGTTACAGAGACTCAAACTTCATGGAATAAGCCTTGAATCATGCGCTTTCATAAACGAGATTAAGAGTTTAAGAATGCTGGGGCTTAGTGGAGGAAACACGGAGAATCTCTCTGAGCTATATGGAAATGATAGGATAAGCGAGCTTTATCTATTCAAGCAAACCAAGATGGAGAATCTAGACATACTGGCAAAGCTAACTGAACTTAAGGTTGCTGAAGTGTCACAGATGGCTAGAGTTAAAGAACTACCAGATCTATCAAAATCAAAACTCGAGCACCTATTCCTTGAAAATATGAAGGGGCTTGTAAACTTAGATGGAGTAGAGCATGCACAATATCTTAAGACCATTACGGAAACTGTTTGCCCATCACACAGGCTACTTGAGCAGCTTCTTCCGGTGATGAGAAACGAAGTAATAGAAAGATGTGCATTCTTCACGTCAAGCAGCAAGAAAAACCGAGAATTTGAGGAACTTATTAAGCAAAACGGGAAGCTATGCGAACACAATTTTCAGGAAGTTAGAGCATTACTTTTCCCTGATGGAAGAATGTAGAAAAAGCCTAGTAATATTTTGAAAAAAAGCGAGCATAATAGCCGAAAAAATGTTATAGTAATGCATATAATATTTTAAGGATGGTACTTTCTTGGACAAGTTTGACTTAATGAGACAGAGACATTCTGTGAGATCTTATCTTGATAAGGATATCGACTCAGAGCATGTTTTGATAATGCAAAAGGCCATAGATAGATACAACAAAATCAGCGGACTAAGGATGCAGTTTATCGAAAATGACGAGAACGCTTTTGACTGCCTAATGGCTAAATATGGCAAGTTTGAAGGTGTGAAGAACTACATCGCGCTAGTTGGCCCTAAGGCTCCAGACCTAGAATTTAAATGTGGATACTACGGTGAGCATTTAGTTATGATTGCTCAGAGCCTTGGACTAAACACATGCTGGGTTGGACAGACATTTAAGAAGAGCAAAACAGTATATCATGCAGAGCTCAATGAAAAGCTTGCTGCAGTTATAACCATAGGATATGGTAAGACTCAAGGGACGCCGCATAAGAGCAAGAAGCTTAGGTCGGTGAGCGATTATAAGGAGAGCGACCCTGATTGGTACAAAAGAGGCCTAGAAGCGGCCATGCTTGCACCTACTGCACTTAATCAGCAGAGGTTCAACATAGTTCATAACGAAAGACGAGTAAAGCTGAGACCAGGAGTCGGTTTCTTTACAAAGATGGATATGGGTATTGTAAAATACCATTTTGAGCTTGGCGCAGGCAGGGAGAACTTCTACTGGAGTGAATAAACCTTAGGTATAGCAGCGCTATACCTTTATTTTAAATAAAGAGAGGATATTATGGGAAAAGAATACCTACATGATCCGAGGAAGGTCCTAGAGGATCTTAATACCGGAGAGAGCGGGCTTACATCTGAGGAGGTCGCAAGAAGACAGGCTCAATATGGAGCAAATAAACTTGCAGAGGGGAATAAGAAGACTAAGCTACAGAGATTTTTGGAGCAGCTGAAGGACCCTATGTTAATCATGCTGATTATAGCAGCAGGTGTTTCAGCAGTTACAAACATTATTTCTGGCGAATCGATGGTAGAGGTTTTCATCATCATCGTAGTAGTTCTTATTAACGATATACTTGGAGTTCTTCAAGAGAGCAAGGCTGAGGAAGCCATAGAGGCTCTGCAGACCATGACGGCAGCAACTTGTAAGGTTATCAGAGATGGTAAGCAGCAGGTTATACCTAGTGCAGAGCTAGTGCCTGGTGACATAGTCGTTCTAGAAGCAGGAGATGCTGTACCGGCTGACGGAAGACTTATAAGTGCAGCGAGCCTAAAGATTGAGGAATCAGCGCTCACAGGGGAGAGCGTACCAGTAAATAAGCTGATTGATATCCTAAACCTAGGCGATGGCAAGGATGTTCCTCTAGGAGATAGAGTGAACATGTGCTATATGGGTTCAACTGTTGTGTACGGACGCGGAATTGCAGTAATAACAGCAACAGGTATGGATACAGAGATGGGCAAGATTGCTGATGCCCTAAATCAGACACAGGAAGAGCTTACACCACTTCAGATTAAACTTAATGAGCTCGGTAAGAAGCTTTCATACCTGGTTCTTTTGATATGCGTATTCATATTTGTCTTTGATCTATTCGTATCAAAGGATATGAGCCTTACATCGATTCTAAATATATTCATGGTAGCTGTATCGCTTGCGGTTGCAGCAATACCAGAGGGACTAGCTACAGTAGTTACAGTAGTTTTATCAATCGGTGTAACCAAGATGTCCAAGGAAAATGCTGTTGTAAGAAGACTTACAGCTGTTGAGACCCTTGGATGTACTCAGATTATATGTTCAGATAAGACAGGAACTCTTACACAGAACAAGATGACAGTTACAGAGCATGTCGGTGATGGCAGACAGATTGCTACAGCTATGGCTTTGTGCTGTGATGCGATACTTAACGATAAGGATGAGGCTGAAGGTGAGCCTACAGAGGCTGCACTAGTTAACTTTGCTGTAAAGCAAGGACTTAAGAAATACGAGCTAGAGATAGCATATCCTAGAGTGAACGAGTGCCCATTTGATTCATCAAGAAAGATGATGAGCACAATTCACAAGACTGAAGAGGGCTTTGTTCAGTTCACCAAGGGTGCGCCTGATGTGATTTTGAGTAGGTGCACAAGCTATTTTGATGGCGAAAAAGAAGTTCCGTTCACAGATGAGCTAAAGGCTAAGTTCCTAGCGGATAACAAGGCGATGGCTGATAAGGCACTCAGAGTGCTTGCAGTATCAAAGAGAGACTGGAGCGAAAATCCTGAGAATAACAGTTCAGAAAACCTAGAACACGACCTTTGCCTAATTGGACTTACGGGCATGATTGACCCTATAAGACCAGAGGTTAAGGATGCGATAGTAGAGTGTCGTAAGGCTGGCATAAGACCTATAATGATAACTGGTGACCACAAGGATACTGCGGTTGCTATTGCTAAGGACCTTGGGATAATCGAAGATGCTTCGGCTGCAATAACCGGTGCACAGCTTGACGAAATAAGCGATGAGGATTTTGAAAGCAGAGTAGTTGAGTTCTCAGTTTATGCGAGAGTTCAGCCTGAGCATAAGGTTAGAATAGTAAGTGCTTGGAAGAAGCGTGGTGCTATAACAGCTATGACAGGTGATGGTGTTAATGATGCTCCATCAATTAAGACTGCTGACATAGGAATCGGCATGGGAATCACAGGTACTGATGTAACAAAGAACGTATCAGACATGATCCTTGCAGACGATAACTTTGCAACAATCGTAAATGCAGTAGAAGAGGGAAGAAGAATCTACGACAATATTCGTAAGGCTATACAGTTCCTTTTGAGCTCCAACATGAGTGAGGTTTTAGGCATATTCTTTGCAACCCTGCTTGGATTCACGCTTCTAAAGCCTGTACATCTTCTATTCATCAATCTGATTACAGATGCTTTCCCAGCTCTTGCCCTAGGACTAGAGAAGGAAGAGCCTGATACGATGAGAAGACCACCAAGAGATTCCAAGGATTCTATCTTTGCTGGAGGAATGGTCTTTGATATAGTTTATCAGGGACTGATGATAACAGTGCTTACAATAGCATCATATATTATCGGACACTCAATGGAGGTCGGCTACTTCGAAATGCCAAAGGGACTTTCACCGGATGGAATGACCATGGCCTTCATGACGATGAACATGTGCGAGATATTCCAAAGCCTTAACATGCGCTCGCAGAGGGCAAGCATCTTTAGACTAAATTACCAGAACAAGGCGCTATTTGGTACAATGATTATGAGCCTTGTATTTGTAACTTTAGTAATCGAGGTTCCTTTCATTGCTAATATGTTTGGCTTTACATCGGTAAGCCTTACAGAATACGCTATCGCACTTGGACTTTCAGTACTTGTAATTCCAATTGTAGAGTGCATCAAATTCGTGCAGAGACGCAAAAGAGGATAAATATGGCTGAAATATATTTATTGACATTTCCATATAAACGATTAGCAATCAATGTGATTTCGCTCGTAGTCGGACTAGTTTTAAGGCGTTTATGCATTAAATATGGTATATTTAAAATGGGGCGAGAAGTACCTAGTGTGACGGTAAATAAATTGACAAAGCTCTTTGTAGTTCTCGTCAAATTTGATATCATAGGAAACGCTATAGCCATAATTCTGCAACTGGCTATCTACGGAGTTTTTGCAATGAAAGGGCTAGTCGCTTTCTAGTTCTTTAAGGAGGGTAATATGGGCGCAGTATTCTTTTTGATGCTTTGGCCACTGCTACTAGTATCTGGATTGTTTTATGTGATTTTGCCATTCATTCCGTATATTGTTATGGCAACATCGCTATTCTGGCTGTTAATTGGCCTGCTCCTAAGATACATATTTATCAAGCATAATGTGTATGACACGGGTTTAAATGATGAGCGTAAGCCCGTAAATGTCCTGACAGAGATACTTATATGGGTAGTCAGAATCGATATAGTAGTAAATATCATTTTGATTATTGGCGCAGTAGCTGCAGCAATAATCTTTGCAACAAAAGGCATTACGATTTTTTAGCGTGTACCAAATCAACTTATAGCGCAAGAGAAAGAGCTGTTAACTAAGTCACAGGCTGGTGGACAAAGCCTGCAAGCCGTGATATAATTTTTACAAGTAAATATAAAGAATCAAGGGGAGCGGAATTGCTGAGAGTTAGCGCTGAGATGCGTTAAGACCCTAAACCTGATTGGATAATGCCAGCGTAGGGATGTATTTTGACGAGTAGTATCCAGAAGGGTGCTACTCTTTTTCTTTTTTAGACCGTGGAGGTAGAGATGGACAAAAAAGAGCCTCTAGTTCATATAATCACAAACAGCGTGACCATAAACGATACGGTAAACTTCGTGCTTGCCTCAGGTGGAGCCGCCATATGTGCAGATTCGCCAAGAGAAGTAGCTGATGTCGTATCGCTTTGCGATGCGCTGATTATAAATATAGGAACGCCTAGTGAGAAGAAGCTTACCGCCATGCTGATTGCAGGAAGAAGGGCAAACGAGATGGGAATACCCGTCGTGCTCGATCCTGTCGGTGCTGGCGCGTCAGAGTTTCGAAAAGAGATTCTGGGAGAACTCCTTGAGGATGTGAGCTTTGACTGCATAAGAGGAAATAAGTCAGAGATAGCAGCACTTCTTGGCATTCCGTTTAGATCAAAGGGGGTCGAAACCGTAAGTCTTGAGCTTGCAGATGAAGCAGTTCACGGACTCGCCGAAAAAACAGGCTCAGTAATTCTCATGACTGGCGAAAGCGATTTAGTCTTTGACGAGAGCGAAAAGTTTGAGATAGGTGGCGGAAGTCCTTTGATGAAAAAGCTCACAGGAAGTGGCTGTATGTATAGCGCATTTATTGCCACAAGACTTGCAGAGCACAAGGATGAGCCAGCTGTCAAGGTCGTGAGAAAAGCAGCGGCTGACTATAAGCTAAATACTGTCAAGGCGATAAAGCTTATGAAGGAGCGAGGCACTCTTGGAATAGCAAGTTTTAGGCAGTGTCTGATAGATGCAATGAGCAAAGCTACACTAGGGGAGATATTTGATGAAATTTAATAAGGAAGATCTGTTAGTCTACGCCATAACGGATGAAGTTAGGCGAAGCGAAGAAGAATGGGTGAAAATCCTAATTCCAATGTTTGAAGCAGGTATAAGGATACTTCAGCTAAGAGAAAAACATGCATCGCGAGATGAATTTGTGAGCTTGGCGAGAAAGCTTGCTGAGATATGCCATGAGCACGGAGCAAAGCTCATAGTAAACGACGATGCAAGTACCTGCATTGAGGCGGGTGCAGATGGTGTTCACCTAGGTCAGGATGATATGCCTATAACTGATGCGAGAAGGCTTCTTGGAGATGACTACATAATCGGTGCGACCGCGCATAACCTAGCCGAAGCAAAGAAGGCTGAAGACGAAGGGGCTGACTATATTGGAGTTGGCGCAGCCTTCGGCTCAAATTCCAAACTAGATGCAAGGCCGATAGAGCTAGATGAGTATAAGAGAATAAGCGATAGTATTGCAATCCCTATGGTTGCGATAGGTGGAATAAACCTAGAGAATATAGATAAACTTTCGGGCTCAGGAGCAGATGGAGTTGCAGTGATTTCAGCGCTATTTGCAAAAGAAGATGTCAGGGCAGCTGCGGATGCTTTGATGGCTAAGAGCAGAAGCCTATTTGGAAATTAAGAAAGGTGAACTTATGAATAATAGGGGAAAAATTGAACTGAAGAAGATGGTGGTTGCTGCGATGTTTGTCGCACTCACAGTGTCGCTTTCAGGCTTTTCAATACCTGTGGGAACAGCAAAGTGCTTTCCCGTGCAGCACATGATGAACGTAATTGCTGCCGTATTTCTTGGACCAGTCTATGCGGTGCTTTCTGCATTTGTGACTTCGGTAATTAGAAATATTATGGGCACTGGATCGCTACTAGCATTTCCAGGAAGCATGGTCGGAGCACTTTTATGCGCTCTAATCTATCAGAAGAGCAAGAAGCTTTGGGCCTGCTACATAGGTGAGATTATCGGAACAGGAATAATAGGAGGACTTCTCGCATATCCAGTTGCACTGCTTCTTATGGGTAATGCCAAGGTTGCGACATTTACATTTGTTCTTCCATTTTTGATTAGCACCTGTGGTGGTACGCTGATTGCGGCTATTTTGATCGGTATAATGGACAAAACCAAGGTTTTGGATTATCTGAAGCGTCAGATAAGATAGGAGGATATATGAAGACAGCATTGACAATAGCAGGAAGCGATTCGAGCGGCGGTGCAGGCATTCAGGCAGACCTTAAAACCATGCTTGCAAACGGTGTCTACGGGATGTCGGTTCTCACAGCTTTGACGGCACAAAACACTGTCGGAGTTAGGTCGATTCTAAATGTAGATAGCAAGTTCTTGAAGGACCAGATAAGCTCAGTATTTGAAGACATCTACCCAGATGCGGTTAAGATAGGAATGGTGAGCGATGCGGCTCTTACAATGACAATAGTAGAAGAACTTTACATGTGGAAGGCAAAGAATCTTGTGGTTGACCCAGTCATGGTTGCAACTAGTGGAGCAAAGCTTATTTCAGATGAAGCCTGCGAGGTTTTGATAGAAAAGCTTATTCCACTTGCGAAAGTTATAACTCCAAACATTCCAGAGGCTGAGTATATCTCAGGCGAGACAATTAAGTCGACAGAGGATATGGAAAGAGTTGCTAAGCTAATCGGCGATAAGCACGGCGTAGCAGTTCTACTAAAGGGAGGACATAGCATCAGCGATGCAGACGATGTGCTTTATGAGAATGGCAAATTTAGGTGGTTCAGGGGCGAGAGAATAGATACAAGCAATACTCACGGAACAGGCTGCGTGCTATCGAGCGCGATTGCATCAAATCTTGCCAAGGGAATGGAGCTTGAAGATGCGATTGTAAGAGCTAAGGAATACATAAGCGGAGCCCTTGCATCAGGACTTGACCTTGGTGCAGGAAACGGACCGCTAGATCACGGCTTTGACCTAAAGAGCAGGTTTATATAGAGCAAAGCTAGGCCGGTGCCTAGGCAAACAAACAAGTATTTATTTCAAAGATAAATAGAGATTTCATTTCAAGAAAGGTAGAAGGAATAATCATGGAAAGAAAGTATTCAACTCAGATGGAAGCAGCGCGCATGGGGATTGTAACTCCAGAGCTTGAGGCAGTAGCAAAGAAGGAGAACCGCAGCGTAGAGGAACTGCTACCTTTGATGGCTTCGGGAAAGATGGTTATACCAGCAAATGTGAACCACAAGTCGCTAGATCCTAACGGTGTGGGAAGCATGCTAAAGACAAAGATAAATGTAAACCTTGGAATCAGCCGTGACTGCAAGGACTACGACATAGAGATGAAGAAGGTTATGAGAGCAGTTGACCTAGGTGCAGAGGCAATCATGGACCTTTCGAGCCACGGAAATACACAGCCATTTAGACAGAAGCTATGTGCAGAGTGTCCAGCAATGATAGGAACAGTTCCAATTTACGACTCAGTTATTCACTATCAGAGAGACCTTGGCACACTTACTGCTCAGGACTTCATCGATGTTGTAAGACTTCACGCTCAGGATGGTGTTGACTTTGTAACACTTCACTGTGGAATTACAAGAAAGACAATTGACCAGATCAAAAACGGCGGAAGAAAGATGAACATAGTAAGCCGTGGTGGAAGCCTTGTATTTGCATGGATGTCCATGACAGGAAACGAGAATCCTTTCTATGAATACTACGATGAAATCGTTGAAATCTGCAGAGAATATGACGTAACAATAAGCCTTGGAGATGCTTGCCGTCCAGGATGTCTTGCTGATGCAACAGATGGATGCCAGATTGAGGAACTCATCATGCTAGGAGAGCTAACAGAGAGAGCTTGGAAGCGCGACGTACAGGTAATGGTAGAGGGACCAGGGCATGTGCCAATGGATCAGATTGCAGCAAACATGAAGATTCAGCAGACAATCTGCAAGGGAGCACCTTTCTACGTACTAGGACCTCTAGTAACAGATATCGCACCTGGATATGACCATATCACAGCAGCTATCGGCGGAGCTATAGCTGCATGGCAAGGAGCAGCCTTCCTTTGCTATGTAACACCGGCAGAACACTTAGCACTTCCAAATGTCGACGATGTTCATCAGGGAATCATTGCAAGTAAGATTGCAGCACACGCAGCAGACATTGCAAAGGGAATACCTGGAGCAAGAGATCAAGACGACAGAATGGCTGACGCAAGAAAGGCTCTTGACTGGGATGCTCAGTGGCTAGAGGCTCTAGACCCTGAGGTTGCAAAGGAAATCAGGAAGAGCAGAATGCCTGAAGAGGATCACTCAGATACATGCAGCATGTGCGGTAAGTTCTGTGCAGTAAGAAGTATGAACAAAGCCCTTGCGGGAGAGGTTATAGATATATTATAATACCTTTATTATAATTTCAGATAACTTTTGGCACATAGAACTAGGAGACTTCTATGAGAGAAAAAGAGATAATTAAGGTCAGTATAATAGGAATAATTGCCAATCTATTCCTCGCTGCTTTTAAGGCGGCTATTGGAACCTTGACTAATTCCATAGCAATCATGCTCGATGCGGTTAACAACCTAAGCGATGTTCTATCCTCGATAATCACTATCATCGGAACGAGAATAGCAAGTCGTAAACCAGACAAAAAGCATCCGCTAGGACACGGCAGAGTAGAGTATCTAAGTGCAGGATTGATTGCAATAATAGTCCTATATGCAGGAATTACTTCTCTTGTAGAGTCCGTAAAGAAAATTATAAATCCGAGCGAGCCTGAATACACGAATATTGCGCTGATAATCGTTGCTGTAGCAGTCGTAGTCAAGCTCGTCCTCGGAAGCTATGTAAAGAGCAGAGGAAAGAAGCTAAACTCAGATTCACTTATTGCTTCTGGAGAAGATGCAAGGCTAGATGCTGTAATCTCAGCGTCGACAGTCGTAGCAGCCTTGATTTACATTTTCTGGGGTGTAAGCCTTGAGTCATATCTTGCAGCCTTGATATCTCTAGTGATTATTAAAGCTGGCTATGAAATGATAAGCGAAACGCTTTCAGAAATCATAGGAGAGAGAATAGACAAGGACGTAATAGATGAACTCAAGCAAACTATTATGGAGTTTGATGATGTCTACGGCGTCTACGATGTTGTGCTTCATAACTACGGGCCAGACACTTTGATAGGCTCTCTTCACATAGAAGTGCTTGATACATATACTGCTGGGCAGCTTGATGAATTGCAGCGTCATCTTATGAAGGCGGCCTACGATAAGAACAATATAATCCTTGCAGGAATAAGCGTCTATGCGAGAAACAGCAAGGACGATAGAGCAAAGAAGGACTTTGAGAAGGTAAGACATCTTGTAATGTCTCACAAATATGTGCTTCAGATGCACGGCTTTTATATCAACTACGAGGAGAAGATTATGAATTTTGATATCATCCTCGACTTTGATTCACCAAACAGAAACGAAGAGTATATGCACATATTATCGGATGTCCAAGAGGCCTTCCCCGACTTTGCTATAGGAATAACGCTCGACCTTGATGTGAGCGACTAAGGGAAGCTTATGTACAAAATATTTTTAGTTGAAGACGATAATGTAATTGCTAATCAAGTAGAGAAACATCTTAGGAGCTGGAATTACGAGGTAATAATTGCTAAAGACTTTCACGATATTATGAGTGATTTCGCAAAGTCAGAAGCAGACCTTGTGCTCCTAGATATTTCTCTGCCTTTTTTTGATGGTTTTTACTGGTGCCGTCATATAAGACAGATATCAAAGCTTCCGATAGTATTCATATCAGGAGCTGGCGATAATTTAAACATTGTAATGGCGATGAATATGGGAGCTGATGACTTCATATGTAAGCCTTTTGATCTTAATGTGCTAACGGCAAAGATACAGGCTTTACTGAGACGTGCATATGATTTCAGCGAGGGAGAAACGGCGGACGTTATAGAGCATGATGGTATAATTTTAAATATGAAAAACGCAAGCCTTTACTTTGATGGAGAAAATATTGAGCTTACAAAAAACGAGTACAAAATTTTGGAAATTCTGCTTAAGAACAAGGGGAAGATGACTAGCAGGGAAAATCTGATGATGGGGCTTTGGAATACAGACAGCTTCGTAGATGAGAACACCCTGACAGTAAATATGACAAGACTGAGGAAGAAACTTGCAGAACATGGAATAAGTGACCTGATAAAGACAAAGAAGGGACTAGGGTATATTGTGGAATGATTTTCTCTAAATATATTAAGAGTCGAATAAGGGTAATCATCTTTTTCGTATTCATGCTTTTGATTTTCGCATTTATTACCATGCTTGCAGGAATTCCTTGGAATGTAAGCCTTTACGCAGGACTATTACAGTTATTCTTTGCTTTGATAATAGGCAGTATAGATTACTTTAGATTTTTGAGATACATAAATATTCTCAAGGATTGTGAGAATAACTTAATGTACACAGCTAGGACTGATTTGCCACCACGAGATTTGATAGATGAGGAATATCAAAGATTATATGCAGAGGTCCACGACATGCTAATTGAAGCGATAAAGGAAAGGGAAAGCCTAGAAAGCGGACTTAATGACTACTACAAAACGTGGGTTCATCAGATAAAAACGCCGCTGTCAGCTCTATATCTAATAGTCCAAAACAGCAGTATTGAAGATAAAAACGAAATGTGGATGCAGCTAGCAAGGATAGATGGATATTTAGACATGCTCCTTAAGTTCATAAAGTTAGCTAGCGATAACACAGATTTTGTTTTTCAAAACTATAATGTACAAGAACTTGTCAAGGAAGTCGTAAAGTCTCAGTCTATTGTCTTTATCAAAAAGAAGCTCTCAATAGAGCTTAATGATCTAGATGAAAATATAGTAACTGATAAGATGTGGCTTAGCTTCATAATCGACCAAGTACTTTCAAATGCCCTAAAGTACACAAATGAGGGCGGAGTTGTAGTAAGTCTTAAGAGCACGACTTCCGAAAAAATAATATCCATAGCAGATAGTGGTATAGGAATAAGAGCCAGTGATATTAGCAGAATATTTGAGGATGGTTTCACTGGATATAACGGAAGAACTAGCAGTAAGTCATCGGGCATTGGCCTATATCTATGTCGTAAAATCGCTGATAAGCTAGGGTATAGACTTTCAGCTGAATCAAAGCTAGGTGAAGGCACGAAAATCAATATACATATACCTTACAGCAATGTAAGATACGAATAGGATTTTGAAAGGTAGTGTATATGCATTACCTTTTATTTTTAGATAGAATAGTTCCAAGAAGGGAGATGAACAATATGTCATTAGTAGAAGTAAAAAATCTTAAAAAAGTTTATACATCAAAGCTTGGAACAAACGGAGTAGTTGCACTACGCGATGTTAACTTCAGTGTGGAAAGAGGAGAATATGTCGCTGTCATGGGCGAGTCTGGCTCAGGAAAAACAACGCTTCTAAATATACTTGCGGCTTTAGACAGAGCTAGCTCTGGAGAAGTTATTTTAGATGGAATGAATCTTTCAGCCATAAGAGACGGAGAAATTTCGGCGTTTAGACGTGACAATCTAGGCTTTGTATTTCAGGACTTTAACCTTTTAGATACATTCACCTTGAGAGATAATATCTATCTGCCAAGGGTGCTTGCAGGAGCAAAGCCAAGCCAAATGGAGGCAGAGCTAAAGCTAATAGCTGAGTATCTAGGAATCACGCATATACTTGATAAATTTCCTTACGAGGTATCGGGTGGTCAAAAGCAGAGAGCAGCAGTTGCAAGGGCCTTAATCACAAACCCAAGGCTGATACTTGCAGATGAACCAACTGGAGCCCTAGACTCAAACTCAGCAGACGATCTATTAAACTTATTCAGCTCAATAAACCAAGGTGGACAGACCATTATAATGGTAACGCACAGCGTGAAAGCGGCGAGCACAGCAGGACGCGTTTTGTTCATAAAGGACGGAGAACTCTTCCATCAGATATATAGAGGAGATATGACGAATGATGAGATGTTTGCGAGCATTTCAGACACATTGACAGCCCTATCTGTGGGAGGTAAGAGAAATGCCTAAAAGCTTTACACTAAAACTCGCCGTATCGAATTTGAAAAAGAATAGAAAGCTTTACATGCCGTATATTATAGCATCTATACTCATGATTGCCGTTATATACATAATGAGTTTTCTAAGCAATAGCAATGACATTGCAAATTTTAGAGGGGCAAACTACGTTACACAGAGCATGTTTTTGGGAAATGTAATTGTATCAGGCTTTGCAATAATATTTTCTTTTTACATCAATAGCTTTTTGATGAAGCAGAGAAGTAAGGAGTTTGGACTATACAATATCCTGGGCATGGAAAAGCGCCATCTAGGAAGAGTTCTTGTAGCAGAGAGTATGATAAGCTCTACTATATCCATAATAATAGGTCTAGGCGTTGGCATCTTGTTCAGCAAGCTAGCTCTAATGGTAATAACAAAGATGATAGGTGCTGGACATATAATTGCTTTTGAAGTAAATATGCATGCGGTTACACATACAGCAGTATTCTTTGCTATAGTTTTCGCATTCGTTTTGATAAAGAACATATTATCTATAAGAATATCAAAGCCTATAGAAATGCTAAAAGGAGCATCGGCACCTGAGCGTGAACCAAGGGCGAAGATTATTCTAAGTATAATTGGAGCTGCATGCCTAGTTGCAGGATATATGATTTCAATCCGTATAAAGGATCCTCTAGCAGCAATAATCCTGTTCTTTGGAGCGGTAATTCTAGTAATCATCGGAACATATCTACTTTTTACGACAGTTAGCGTAGCTGTGCTAAAGGCACTGAAGAAGAACAAAAGGTTTTATTACAAGAAGGCCAACTTTACAAGTATTTCAGGTATTTTATTCAGAATGAAGCAAAATGCAGTAGGTATGGCAAACATCTGTATCCTTTCAACCATGGTTATAGTTATGGTATCTGTTACTGTATCGCTTAGAGTTGGAATTAATGATGTTATCAAAAAGATAACGCCTTCAGATGTTATCGTCAGCGTGTCGCTAGATGGTGAGCAGCTTAAGGAAAACGGTAAGACATCTAACGCACGTATAGATGATGAGCTAAAATTATTCAAAGATAAGGTTGAGAAGCAGGATATCAAGCTAGTAGATACAAATGCATATGAACTCCAAAGCTATAAGGTGGAATTTGATGAAGCTAGTCAAAGAATTAACTTTATCCAAGCGGCTAATAAGCAATTTCTAACCGTAATGACAGCAGACCAATACGAGAAATTTAGCGGTAAGAAAATAAGTGTATCAAAGAACGAAGCTATATCAATAGGAACAAAGCTAAATGGAAAGCTTGATATCTCTGGAATTAATCTTGATGTAAAGCAGATGAACCTTAAGGTTCCAGCATCAACTGTCTCAGCTGTATATGGTCAGTATGTGCTAATTGTGCATGATGATGAAATCGCAGATGCTATTGCAGGTGAAGCAAATAAATACTCTAGCTCCATGGGAAATATGCTATTCATGACTGCAAATATTGAGAATCGAGATGAGGTAGGTGAACAAAAGTATGCTGCTCTATCTAAATGTGTTACAGAATACTGGAGTGATAGGGGAGAAAGCTTAGGAATAACCAATGCGTATAATGTAACAAGATATGAAGCAGATAAAATGCTCGGTGGCCTAACTAATAGCTTCCTATTCCTTGGAGCATTTCTAGGAGTTGTATTTGCCTTTGCAGCTGCTTTGATAATCTACTATAAGCAGATTTCAGAAGGGTACTATGATAAGGACAAATTCGACATGATGCAGAAGGTGGGAATGTCGGAAAAAGATGTAAGACAGACAATAAGAAAGCAAATAACTTTTGTCTTCTTTGCACCACTCATAGTTGCAATTTTGCATGTGGCAGGAGCCTTCAACATGATAAGACTTATCCTAGAGATATTTAGCATATTCAACATTGGACTTCTAATTGAATGTACAGTTATATGCGTGCTAGCATTTGCAATTCTCTACGCAGTAATCTTTGCATTCACAGCAAGAGAATACTACAGGATAGTAAGAAGAAAGATATAGCAAAAAAATATTGAAGACGAAATCAGCCCTGTAAAGCATCAAAAGCTTTCAGGGCTGTTGCTCTAAAATAAAAACATAAAATTTTCGATATAATATGTTAGTATACAATTAAATCGGATATAAATACTCTGTAAGTGTTTTGAAATTTTGGAGGAAGATGAAATGTTAGATAAGAAGATAACAGATTTACTAAACAAGCAGGTTAACGCAGAATTTTACTCAGCATATCTTTATTTGGATTTTGCTAACTACTACCATGAGCAGGGTCTTGATGGATTTGCTAACTGGTATGAGGTTCAGGCAAAGGAAGAGCGTGACCACGCTATGCTAATCAGAACTTATATTATAGACAATGGCGAGAGAATGATCTTTGATGCAATCGAAAATCCAACTCAGAAATACGATGGCATTGATGCACCGCTTCGTCTAGCACTTCAGCACGAGAGATTCGTCACAGATCTTATTAACAAGATTTACAAGGCATCACACGATGTTGATGACTACAGAACAATGCAGTTCTTTGACTGGTTCGTTAAGGAGCAGCTAGAGGAAGAAAAGAATGCTGATGATCTAATAAAGAAATTTGAGCTTTTCGGAAGAGATCCTAAGGGACTATATGCCCTCAACCAGGAGCTTCTAGGCAGACAGTATACAGCGCCTATTGTAGCAGAGTAATCTAAATCACTCATATATAAAGGACCTGCTTTTTGTGCAAATGAATCGCAGGTTCTTCTATTGAAACCGAAGATTTATGGGACTAATCAATGTTGCATAAGTATAACAAATTTTATACTTGACTAACATAGTCATTGACTATTAAAATGGCTTTAAATGATAGTTTTGAATGGGATGTATTTTATAAAATTTATATTCCTAATTTATAAGTTTTAAGAAAAGGAGATTAGAAAAATGAACGTATTGAAGACACTAAGAACATTGGGCTGCGGAGTTTTGGTAGGTACAGCAGGACTTAAGGTACTTGCTTCTGCAGACGCTAAGAAGGTATACACACACGCTACAGCAGCTGTAAAGCGTGGAGTAGATGAAGTTATGAAGACGGTAACAAACATCAGAGAAAACTGCCAGGACATCAGTGCAGATGCTGACGAAATCAACGAGAAGCGTTGCCAGGAAGCAGAAGCTAAGATGATTGAGGACGCTAAGGAAGTTCTCAGAGCTGCAGAAGAGAAGGCAGAGGGAGCTGAAGCATAATAGTGCTTCAGTTTTCATATAGGAGGCATTTGGATGAGGTGTAGAATATTACACGAGAGCAAGGGCAGGATGCGTGTGCAGCTAGTACAGTACCGCATGACCTTTGAAGAAGCGGATATCCTAGATAACTACCTCAGCAGGCTTTCAGGTGTAAAGAGCGTAAAGGTACATGAGAGAACCAAGGTTGCGATTATTGAGTTTTCAGGAGATGCTAGAGATGACATCATAGATGCTTTATCTAATTTTGATTATGAATCCAACCAGGAACTTCTCACGACAATAGCTGACAGACAGCTACAATACGAGTTCGAAAACAAGCTCTGTCTACATGTAGGCAGGCGTGTTTTTTCCAAGCTATTTATACCGATGCCATTAGTAGCTGGAATAACAGTTATCAAATCAATTCCGTTTATAATAAAGGGATTAAAGTCACTTGTACATGGTAAACTTGAGGTGTCTGTGCTTGACGCGACAAGCATCACAGTCTCAATGCTCAGAGGAGATTTCTCAACCGCAGGAAGCATAATGTTCATGCTTGGAGTCGGTGAGATAATGGAAGACTGGACGCATCGCAAGTCAATCAGCGACCTAGCTAAGGCCATGGCTCTCAATGTTGAGAAGGTATGGACAAGAGCTGAGGACGGAACAGAAATTCTCGTAGATGCAAGTACAATTAATGCAGGTGATATAGTAATTGTAAGAACCGGAAATGTCATAGCAGTAGACGGTAAGGTCATCAGCGGTGAGGCTCATGTAAGCCAGGCTTCTATGACTGGAGAGTCAATGCCAGTGCGTAAGTACGAGGGAAGCCTTGTATATGCGGGAACAGTAGTCGAGGAGGGCGAGATTGTCATCGAGGCAGAGGGTTCGCTCGGAAACAGCAAGTACGACAGAATCATAACCATGATTGAGGATTCTGAGAAGCTAAAGTCTTCGACAGAAGATAAGGCATCAAAGCTTGCAGATAGACTTGTTCCATATACATTCGGTGCGACAGCGCTTCAGTATCTCATCACAAGAGATATAACAAGGGCGACATCGATTTTGATGGTAGACTTCTGCTGTGCACTTAAGCTTTCAATTCCTATCGCAGTTCTTTCAGCGATGAGAGAGGCGGGCGAGTACCGCATGACTGTAAAGGGCGGAAAGTTCCTAGAGGCAGTAGCTGAGGCAGATACGATAGTATTTGATAAGACAGGAACGCTAACAGAAGCAGTTCCAAAAGTTCACAAGGTTGTACCTTTCAGTGATATCAATGAGGATGAGTGCCTCAGAATCGCAGCTTGTCTAGAGGAGCATTATCCTCACTCGATAGCAAACGCTGTCGTTAAGGAAGCTATGGTAAAGGGTCTTGACCACGAGGAAAAGCACAGCAAGGTAGAGTACATCGTAGCTCACGGAATTGCAAGTACGCTTGATGGACAGAAGGTTTGCATCGGAAGCCACCACTTCATATTTGAGGATGAGGGCTGCACAATAGACGAAGATAAGAAACAGGCCTTCGAAGATCTGCCAAACGAGTACTCACATCTATACCTAGCTATAGATAAGAAGCTCGTAGCGGTAATTTTGATAGACGATCCTATCAAGCCAGGCGTAGCAAAGGCAATCAAGCAGCTTAAGGCTCTCGGAATTAAGAATGCAGTTATGATGACTGGTGATAACGAGAGAACAGCAAGAGTTATCGCGGCAAAGGTCGGAGTGGACAGCTACTATTCAGAAGTACTTCCAGAAGACAAGGCTAATTTCATCAAAGAAGAACGAAGCAAAGGCCACAAGGTAATTATGGTAGGAGACGGAGTTAACGACTCACCAGCGCTTTCAGAGGCGGATGCAGGAATCGCAATAAACAGCGGTGCAGCAATCGCAAGAGAGGTTGCTGACATCATGATTGGAAGCGACGAGCTCGACGAGCTAGTAAAACTCAGAGAGATAAGCATGAAGCTTATGAAGAGAATCAAGCTAAGCTATCGTCAGATTTTGGGCTTCAACTCCTTCCTAATCGGAATGGGAATGTTCGGTATGTTTACACCGACAACAACAGCCCTGCTTCACAACTCGTCAACGCTTGCGATAAGCCTTCGCAACATGACAGACTTGCTCGAGAAAAAATAGCAATACAAAACACCTATGAAGTAGCATCACAGCGATGCGCCTCATAGGTGTTTTTTCATCAAAATGTATGAATTTGCACGAGGGCCTCAAATTGCCCCTTAGAGCTGCTCAACAGTATCAGCAACTAGACGACAGTACTTCTTGCCGTTCTCCTCGTAAACCTCAAATATGCCTGTCACAGAGGCGTTTGATTTTACCTCAGGGAATCCTTCCGGGTAAGTATGACCAGGCCATACGAACTCTATACCTTGCTGACAACATGCCTGAGCATCTGCAATTATAATCGCATAGTACTCAGTAACACCGCTTGGGTTTCCCTCCTGAGCGGCGTAGACATTGAACTGACCAGACATTCTGATGCGCTTACCGATGAACTTATCAGGCTCTGTCATCATCAGAAAAACCTGAGAGTAGACGACATTAGCGTTCAAATTATTTAGGTCAACATCTATCTTATTGCCATTTGTCTTAGACTTGCTCTTGCTAGATTTGCCTTTTCCAGCATCGCCTGCGACCTCTTTTTTATTTACTTCTTTCTTACTTACTTCTTTCTTAGTATCACTCTTAGAATTCTCCTGCTTGTTCTTAGCATCGGAGATGATCTTGGTATCTCCGTTAGAATCCTTATCGCTTGCCTTTCCACACGCAGTTACGCCAAATGCGAGGGTGAGGCAGATGATGCATGCTAAAATCTTCTTCATATCCTTGCCTCTTTTCTCTATATTTTGCTAGCCTAGCTAGTCTTGGCTGTAATCTACCGCGCTAAGCCCTCCTTGCCGAAATCCTACCTATCAAAGTGAATACGCCAAAGAAGAACGCATCAACCGCGACTATGGTTGAGCCCACTGGAGTATTTCCGAGGATGGAAATAGCCATACCAAGGACTGCACATACGACTGATAGGATGGCAGAGCAGATGGTAACAGACTTGAAGCTGTTATATACCCTCATGCTCGAGAGCGCAGGGAAAATTACGAGCGCCGAAATTAGCAGAGAACCAACTAGGTTCATAGCTAGAACAATTATAACAGCAATCATAACAGCAATCAAGAAATTGTAAAGCTTGACATTTGTGCCAGCTGACATCGCAAAGTTCTCATCAAAGGTAACTGCAAAGATCTTGTTATATAGAAAGATGAAAATCGCTACAACTATGATGGAAAGCACCACGCATAGGAGAACATCGCTGCTCTTAAGTGTCAAAATCGAAGTCGAACCAAAGAGGGTAACGCAAACGTCGCCCGAGAGATTCGATGAGGTCGAAAAGATATTTAAAAGCAGATAACCAAAGGCTAGGGAGCCGACGGAAATCATCGCGATGGTAGCATCGCCTTTGATCTTTGTGTTCTGTCCAGCCCTGAGAATCAAAATTGCCGATATTACAGTGATTGGAAGTATTATCAAAGTCTGATTTGTCACCTTGAGCACTCCAGCGATAGCCATAGCGCCAAAGGCAACATGTGAAAGCCCATCTCCTATGTAGGAAAAGCGCTTAAGCACCAGAGTTACACCTAGTAGGGAAGAGCAGAGGGCAATCAGGATTCCGACAATAATCGCATATCTGACAAAGGGATATTCTAAATAATGCATGAAGTCGTTAAAAAGTCTAGTCATTAGATTGCCCCTCTCTTTCTAGGAATATTTGTCCAATAGGACTGTTGATATATTCTTCAGTAGTTCCGTAAAATATAGTGTGTCCGATGTGGAGAATATGACTTGCGTACTTCACCGCAGCGTTCACATCGTGAGAAATCATAATAATGCTGATTCCTTCCTCGTTCAAAGACTTAATGGTCTGATACATACCTGCAGTAACCCTAGGGTCGAGGCCTGAAACAGGCTCATCTAGGAGCAGGAGCTTTTGCGTAGCGCAAAGAGCTCTAGCGAGCAAAACGCGCTGCTGCTGTCCGCCCGAAAGCTCGCGGTAGCAGCGCTTTGATAGATCAGTTATCTCCATCTTCTTCATATTTTCCTCGGCTAAAAGCTTATCGGATTTAGAGTAGAATGGACGAAGTCCCATGCGCCCCTGACAGCCAGAGAGAACAATCTCCCTAACAGAAGCAGGAAAGTCGCGCTGAACGACAGTTTGCTGCGGCAGGTAGCCGATTTCGTTAGATTTCAGCCCATCACCTGTCTCAAGCTTTCCGGAGATAGTCGGAATAAGCCCTAGGATGCTCTTGATGAGCGTGGTCTTTCCAGAGCCGTTTTCTCCGACGATACAAAGGTAGTCGCCTTTGTTCACCTCAAAGCTTAGATTTTCTAGTATTACCTTGGAATCATATCCAACTGATAGATTTTGACAGATGATTTGAGCCATTTTTCCTCCTGCAATTGCCTATTTTAGCGCCTCTTTTAGGACCTCGAGATTCTTTTCCATGATGCCGAGGTAGGTAGCGCCATCTTTGACATCCTTTGATGTAGTGGACTGCATTGAGTCCATAGTTAGTACCTTTTGATCTTTATTTTTAGTGTTATCTACAACTGTTTTAGCAATCTTGTGATTCTTACCTTCTATAGTAAGTACATTGCCTAGTCCGAGTTCGTCAATCTTCTTAGCTAGGAAAGTGACAGTCTCAAAGCTTGCCTCTGACTCAGCTGAGCAGCCGACGAAGGCAGCGTAGTAATCTAGACCGTAGTCGTTTACGAGATATCTGAATGGGAAACGATCACCGAATACCAAAGTCTTGTTCTTTGCAGAAGCAACAGCATCAGCGTACTTCTTGTCGAGATTGTCTAGCTTCTTAGCATAGCTTTCGTAGTTAGCCTGGTAGGTCTTAGCGTTGTCCTTATCAACCTCGGATAGAACATCAGCGATTTTCTTAGTGAAAATCTTTGCATTCTTGAGGGATAGCCAAACGTGCTCGTCGTACTCGACTTCTTCCTCTTCCTTGCCGTCCTTAGCTTCTTCAGCATGCTCTTCTTCCTCTGGCTGCATGCCTTCCTTAACCTCTTCTTCCTTAGCCTTATCGCCCATTACGTCCATGAGGTTGATAACCTTAAGTTTCTTATTCTTAGCTTCCTTAAGAACATCTTCAACCCATTCGTCGGACTCGCCGCCAACATAGATGAAAACATCAGCCTCTGAAATCTTTGCGATATCAGCAGTAGATGGCTGGTAGCTGTGAAGGTCAACGCCCTTGTCTAAAAGCATAGTCACATCAGCCTTGTCAGCCTTGTCACCTAGAATCTGCATAACCCAGTCGTACTCTGGGAAGATTGTAGTAACAATCTTGATCTTCTTATCTTTTGTATCTTCACCAGATTTGGAAGTGCCACAGCCACTAAGCGCGCAAACAGCAAGCACTGCAACAAGCATTAAAGTGATAATTTTTTTCATTATTTCCTCCATCAAAAATAACAGTAAAACGTAATAAATTGCACATCAAAGCGTGCAATCAAGGCTTAATCAATTAAGTTTTTAGCATTGATTAGTTACGGCAATTACCACAGATACCATAGAAAACGGTACGCATATTATCAAAAGCAAAGTTATGGTCCGCAAGAAGGTGTTCCTCCAAGGAATCAAGTGCGTCACAGGTAATGTGGAAAAGCTCGCCACACTTCTCACACTTGCAGTGATAGTGGCGTCTGTTATGAGCATGCATGTGCTCGCCTACATAGACAAAGCAGGCTGGGCTAGATGCGTCAACGATGTACTTTTCGACAAGACCCTCGTCAACCATTCTCTCAAGCTGACGGTAGACAGTAGAGGTTCCAATGCTTTTGCCGAGTGCGCTAAAGTGCCCGCAGATTTCAGCAACCGTAGTGTGCTCGCCAGCGATTGTCTCAAGATAGCTCTGAAGCTCCTTGCGCTGATTCGTATTGTATTGTCCTTTCGCTTTCATATGCAAATCTCCTTAAATTGAAAACCATTCTCATTTTATACCCATGGGAAAAGCCCGTCAATATGAAATTCATTTTCAAATTGAAAAAGGCGCGAAAAAATTTTGATAAAAAATATAAGTTTTTTTCAAAACGTAACATATGTTACCGAGTTTTGATGTAGGGGCACATATAATGGGCACATAAGGAAATCGTTTATAAATCTTTTGAGATATAGAAAAGAGGAGAAAAAAATGGAAAACAAGATGTTTTGTTATCAGTGTCAGGAGACAGCCGGCGGTAAGGGCTGTACAGTTCAGGGTGTCTGTGGAAAGACTGCAGAGGTTTCAGGACTTCAGGACGTACTAGTATATGCAACAAAGGGACTTTCAGCAGTAACAACAGCACTTCGTAAGGAAGGCAAGAAGATTGCAGCAGAAGTAGATCAGCTGGTTACATTCAACCTATTTGTAACAATCACAAACGCTAACTTTGATGATAAGTACATCGAGGATAGAATCGCTTTGACTCTAAAGACAAAGCAGGAGCTACTTGCACAGCTAGACGACGCTTCAGTACTTCCACACGCAGCAAAGTGGTACACAGAGGATAGAGCTCAGTACGCAATCATGGCAACAGCAGCAGAAGTTGGTGTACTTGCAACAGAAAACGAGGACGTTCGTTCACTAAGAGAGCTTATCACATACGGACTAAAGGGTCTTGCAGCATACAGCAAGCACGCAAACGCACTACTTGAGGCTGACCCAGAAGTTGACGCATTCATGCAGGAAGCACTAGCAAAGACACTAGACGACACACTTTCAGCAGACGATCTAGTTGCTCTAACACTAGAGACAGGTAAGTACGGCGTTTCAGGCATGGCACTACTAGATAAGGCAAACACAGGAGCATACGGAAACCCAGAAATCACAGAAGTACAGATTGGCGTTAGAAAGAACCCAGCTATCTTGATTTCAGGACACGACCTTCGCGACCTAGAGATGCTACTAGAGCAGACAAAGGGAACAGGTGTAGACGTTTACACACACTCAGAGATGCTACCAGCAAACTACTACCCAGCATTCAAGAAGTACGACAACCTAGCAGGTAACTACGGTAATGCTTGGTGGAAGCAGAAGGAAGAGTTCGAGAGCTTCAACGGACCTATCCTAATGACAACAAACTGCATCGTGCCACCTAAGGACAGCTACAAGGATAGACTATGGACAACAGGAGCAGCAGGCTTCCCAGGATGTAAGCACATCGATGGTAAGTACGGCGAAACAAAGGACTTCAGCGCAATCATCGAGCAGGCAAAGCAGTGCCCACCTCCAACAGAAATCGAGTCAGGAAGCATTGTCGGCGGATTCGCACACGAGCAGGTATTTGCACTAGCAGACAAGGTAGTTGACGCAGTAAAGAGCGGCGCAATCAAGAAGTTCGTAGTAATGGGCGGATGCGACGGAAGAATGAAGTCAAGAGACTACTACACAGAGTTCGCAAAGGCACTAGCACCAGACACAGTAATCCTAACAGCAGGATGTGCAAAGTATAAGTACAACAAGCTAAACCTAGGAGACATCGGTGGAATTCCAAGAGTACTAGACGCAGGACAGTGCAACGACTCATACTCACTAGCACTAATCGCACTAAAGCTAAAGGAAGTATTTGGACTAGACGACATCAATGATCTTCCAATCATATACAACATCGCATGGTATGAGCAGAAGGCAGTAATCGTACTCCTAGCGCTCCTATACCTAGGCGTAAAGAATATCCACGTTGGACCAACACTACCAGCATTCCTATCACCAAACGTGACAAAGGTTCTCGTAGACAACTTCGGAATCGCAGGAATCGGATCAGTAGAAGAAGACATGGAGCTATTCTTCGGCTAAAGCATACAGGATGACAAATCACATATATCAAAGGAGGAGTTTCGCAAAAGCGAGCTCCTTTTTTGTTGCATTGATTTAGCAGTGGTCATCGAACGATAGAAATGAAGAAATAAGCACCTTAAAACCGGTGCTTATGATTGTCAAAAAAATATAGCGAAAATAATTAAATAAATGTTATAATATTTACAAGATATTATATATTGAAACACTAAGACACAAAATCGAAAGCTAAATCATAAATGGGAGGAATAAATGGATAGCAATAAGAGACCAGAAAACATGGAGAGAATCACAACAACGGCGCTAGCAGAAGCCTTCATCGAAGAGCAACTAAAAGCCCTACGTGAGCAGATCGGAGACAGAAAAGTACTCCTTGCACTCTCAGGCGGAGTAGACTCATCAGTAGTAGCAGCACTCCTCATCAAAGCAGTAGGAAAGCAGCTAGTGTGTGTACACGTAAATCACGGACTCCTCAGAAAAGGAGAGCCAGAGCAGGTAGTGCAGGTATTCCGCGATGAAATGGATGCAAACCTCGTATACGTCGACGCAACAGACAGATTCCTAGATAAACTCGCAGGCATCGAAGAGCCAGAAGAAAAGAGAAAAATCATTGGAGGCGAATTCATCCGCGTATTCGAAGAAGAAGCACGCAAACTCTCAGGAATCGACTTCCTCGCACAGGGCACAATCTATCCAGACATCCTCGAAAGCGATAACGTCAAAGCCCACCACAACGTAGGCGGGCTCCCAGAAGACCTCCAGTTTGAGCTTGTAGAACCGATCAAACTCCTCTTCAAAGACGAAGTAAGAGTAGTCGGAAGAGCACTCGGCCTCCCATCAGCCATGGTAGATAGACAGCCATTCCCAGGGCCAGGCCTAGGCGTACGCTGCACAGGCGCAATCACCAGAGATAGACTCGAAGCCGTAAGAGAATCCGATGCTATTCTCAGAGAAGAATTCGCAAAGAATGGACTCGAAGGCAAAGTCTGGCAGTACTTCACAGTCGTGCCAGACTTCAAATCCACAGGTATCAAAGAAAGCAAGAGAAGCTTCGAGTGGCCGGTAATCATCAGAGCCGTAAACACAGTAGATGCAATGACAGCAACAGTAGAGAATATCCCATTCGAACTGATGCAGCATATCGTAGAAAGAATCACAAGCGAAGTCAAAGGCGTAAACCGTGTCCTCTATGACTTCACCCCAAAACCAAGCGGAACAATTGAGTGGGAGTAGTTATGGAAGCTAATTTAAAAACGTATTTTAAAGCTAAAGATATTTATATAGATGCTATTTGTGACGAAGAGGGTAATATTTTTTATAGAGTCAATGGACAGGAATTGAAAAATGAAAATCAAAAATCAATTTCTGAACATGAATTTAACTTAATAGTAAAAAGAGAAGTTTCTAAATATATTCATCCATTCGAGAACATTGTTGTTTTAGCAGGTGCGGGAGCATCTATTGTTAACGATGAAGAAGGTGCTCCTAGTCAGAAGTATGGTCATACAATCAAAATGTTGACGGAAGCAATAGACAAGGTGTTAAGTTCGGCACCAAGTTTCTTTTCAATAGAGAAATTACGTGATATGTGTAAATATTCTATTCCTTTAAAAAGGGAGAAAACAAATGAGAAAGGAGAGACTGAAACATACTATAACCCAGATTTTGTTTTGGAAGATTTCCTATCAAAAGTTTTATCTTATGAAGAGTTTATGAATGAAGATGACACTAAGAAAAAATACATTTTAACAAAAGAGAAGATTTTAGAAACGATAAAAAATAAAACTTCATATTCTTTTGAGCAAGGAGTCCATAACCATGACTCATTTATTAAAAGTCTTTCGAGTTTGATTAAATCACCTTCAAGACTTTCTATTGTTACCACAAATTATGACACTTTATTTGAAGAAGCTGCAGATACTTTAAACTTTACAGTGTTTGATGGATTTTCATTTACCTCGAATCCACGATTTGATGTAGATTTGTTTGATTGGTTCCTAGTAAAGCCTGTATTGAATGTAAAATCTGATAAGGTGGAGTACAAGAGAAATGTAATTAATTTGCTTAAAATTCATGGCTCTTTGACATGGAAGCAAGAAAAAGAAGGCATTAATAGATGTGATAAAGAATCAAATCAAAATCCGATAATGATTTTTCCGAGCTCTAATAAGTATTCGCATAGTTATGAAAAACCATATTTCGAATTATTCTCAAAATTTCAAGAACTATTAAAAATGCCAAATACTTTATTTATAACTACAGGATTTAGTTTTGCAGATAACCATATAGCAAAGATGATAACACAAGCCATTAAATCAAACCAAAGTCTCACATTATTGGCAACGGACTATTCAATTGATGATGACTACAAAACTCAAAATTGGTCAGAATTAGTGTCTTTGATGAAAAAAGGCTTTCGTATTGCTTTTTTAAAGGGGACTATGGCGGACGAAATTGCTGATTATTTTGGGACGGTACAATATGAGAATTGATCAATTTTATTCAGATATTGATAAGAATAATTTTTATTTGGGGATGGTGTCCCAAGTATATAAAGACGGCTGTGTAATTCAAATCGAAAATCTATCCTGGTTGCAACAAAGAAGGATTAATCTAGAATTATTGGTTCCTAATACAATAAATTATTATGTAATTATAGATTCGATTCAGGGCTTGTTTATTGGAGAAGTCTATCAATCGAAAATATTAAGTTCACAAAATGCGCATCATGCATTAAATAATGATACATACGATAATATTTTTCCTGAACTAGCTATAGATATTATAGGATTAATATCAAATGATGATGATCAGTTTAGTTCACCAGGCTTTGAAACTGTTGGACTAACTGATAAGGTGTATATAATCAACAATAAAATTAAGAGGAAGTTTCTCCGGTCAGTAGAGATTAAAAGGATAGATGAATCATACTTAACAAATGAGCTTGCTCCATTTGCAAATGTATCTAATCTAGGCAATGAAAGCATCTCGCTTCATCCTGAGACACTTTTCGATAGACACTTAATGGCTATCGGGACAACAAATAGTGGGAAATCAACTACAGCATTATCAATTTTAGATAAACTAATATTAGCTAAAAAAAAGATTCTAGTTATTGATCCTACAGGTGAGTATTCAGAGTCTTTTTTAGAAACTGACATAAAGTCTCTGACATTAGGAGAAGATACAATTTTGAGCCCTGGAAAAGTATCATTTACCCAGTGGGCAACATTATTTGAAACTAATGATGGAACTCAACCGGCTGTACTTGCAGATGCAATAATAAGTTTAAGATATCAAAATAGCATAGGCGAAGATGGTCCATTAGTTAAAGAGGGACAAGAAATTTTAAATGTAAAGCGAAATCTATCTAATTTATGTGAGACAGATTTAGATTTTAATTTATCCTTATTACCAGCTCAAATATCAGAGGAGGGCGTTGAAGCTGATCGATATATGAAGCAGTATGTAAAGGGAAGTTTTCAGTTTAATAATAAACAATGGTTAGTTCAAAAGGTCGAATACAAACTAAGAAATGCTAAATTATTAGATTTTTTTGATGAAGCAAATGGAAAAGATGATTTGCTTACAGAATTAGAAAAATTCATGAAAGATGATACAAAGAGTCTATATATCAATACCTCAGAAATAGGAGTGGGAGATGGTATAGGCTCGATGATAATTGATTTAATTAGCAACTATATAATTAATCAAAAGGTTAAAGATGATATTGGATTTGTAATATTTATTGATGAGGTACATAGATATTCTAAGGATGCTCAATCAGGTGGCTATCAGACCGGGCTGACATCAATTGCACGAGAAGGTAGAAAAAAAGGAATTTTTCTATTTCTGACAACTCAAAATCCCAACGATGTTCCATCTGAGCTATTAGGTCAAATTGGGTCTTTGTTAATACACAGATTAACGCATAGAAGTGAACTAGATTCGATTAGAAATTATTTGAAAGAGAGCAGCTTTCGACAAATTCCGAAACTTAATCAAGGTGAAGCAATTTTTACAAGTATCAATTTACTGAGAGATATTCATCTAAAGGTTGAGAAATGTTTTAGAAAGCATTTAAATAATACTACAAAGTTATGATATGTAGCTACTGGAACCGGAACGGACAAAATAATCTAAAAACGATTCGGGATTAGCCAATTTTCTCAGTACTCAAAGTATAAATTTTGAATGCTTCGAGATAAAATGAACACTAGACAAGAAGATTGGGAGTAGCAAACGGGATTAACCCTAATTGCTATACATACCCGGTGAACTTAAGTGCTGCTTCGCATTGCGATTAGTGAGCTGTAGGTAACCTGTCAGCAAGGGTCAGAAGACGAGAGTGAGTGAGAACTACCCAGTGATGACAAGGCTTGCAAAGTCTGAATCATAGGTAGCACCTCAGCAACAGTTAGGAGACGAAAGCAAGTAAGGCAAGACGCTTGAGTCCCTGAGTGACTGTGCATTGAAGCGCGAAGTTCGAGTCCCTGAGCTACTGCGAGTGGGAGTGTATGTTTCGGGAAATGGCTTGATGTGTGATTTAATGACAAGTTATAAACCCGAGCAACACATTAATATAGAGGTGTGTGGTTCGGGTTTAGTTGTATTATGATACATGGCAATGAGTGAGCTGTAGGTAGCCCCTCTGCAAGGGACAGGAAGGAGATGAAAGCAAATGCACTGCGTGAAGCCCAAGTCCATGAGCTAATGCAATTGGGAGTGTTATGTTTCAGAAAAATGGTTTACTATGTTATATAATTACAAGATATTAGACTTGAGTATTGTATAAATATAAAAGGTGCTATCTGATGTTTATCAGTATTTAAGCATATAGTAATGTGAGAGATTAAACAAGCAGTAGTAAAGGAAATTTTTTTTAATCAATTACTTTAATATCACCAATATAGTGATGTTTATGATATATTTAATAAATTTTTATATGGTTTTTTATTTATTTAAAGAGTTTAATGTAGGTTTATGTTTATGAAGGGAGATTTTACATCATTGATATTAATGATGTGTGTTGTTGTATATGAATATAGGAATTTTACATATTTCGGATTTGCATATTAGTAGTAAAACTTGCGAATCCATTGATGAAATGGTTAAAAAGCTAATAAAAGACGTTAAAAAAGTAAAAGAAGATAATTTATTTGAAATTAATTATATATGTTTTACAGGAGATTTAATTGATAAAGGTAGTCAAGCCATTTCTGGTGAAAAACAGTTAGACTTAGGTATAAACCATTTTATTGAACCACTAATAAAAGAATTAGGTATTGAAAGAAATAATTTTATTTTAGTTCCAGGAAATCATGAAGTGAATACTGACGAAATAGAACCAATGACAGAAATAGGTCTTGCGAGTATTAATAATAAAAAACAGCTTAATTTAATAATAGAAAATATGAAGCCAGAATACACAAAAAGATTAGTATATTTTTATGAACATATGATAAAAGGATATTTAACAGATGCCGAGTTAGGGGATTTAGGATATTCAATATTACGTGAGTTTAATGATAAAAAGATTGGATTTGTTGGGTTAGATTCTTCCTGGAGATCATCAGGGAAAGGAGATATAGAAAGAGGGAACCTGATAGTAGGTATATCACAAATTGAACATCATTATAGAAAAATTGAAGATGCAGATATTAAAATTTGTTTAATGCACCATCCTTTAGATTGGATTTCTGACTTAGAAATGAATGATATAGAAGTTAAGTTAAATAAATTTGATTTTGTACTTAGCGGACATATACATGATATGAAGGATAGACAAATTGTAACACAATCATATAAAACAGTTTATAATACTGCAGGTAAACTTAGCCCCATAAAAGACTTATATTCAGGATATTCGATTATTAATATAAATGCAGATAATATGACTTGTGATATATATTCAAGGGAATATTTTCCTCAGCCACGTGAAGATTTTGATAAAGGATTGAGAATAAATAAAGATGGTAAAGTTAGTTATAAATTGGAAAAATACAATGAAGAGGAGATTTTAAAGTTAAATTTAAAATCAAATCTTAAGAAATTATATATGGACAAATCTCAAAAACATGAAATGTTCAGAACAATATATAACACATCTCCAAACAATAAGAATGACTATTTTGTTTATCCTAATTTATATAATAAATCTAAATATGAGAGACTTCATGATGATGGGAGTGAGAAAAATGATGATGTAAAAGTATCGTTTGAAGAGCTTATTTTTAGCAGTGATAATATCGTGTTCTTCGGGAAACGAGAAATTGGTAAAACTACTATTTTACATAAAATAGGACTTAGTAATGCAAGTTCAAATAATGAACATATTCCAGTATATATAAATATGCGTGATGCAAGAAATACTAAGAATGTAATAAAATTAACTCATCAATTTTTTGTTGACAATATATCTGATGATATAGGATTGAGTAAAAGTCAGACAGAGATGTTAATTAAAAATGGTAAAATTCTATATTTATTAGATGACTTTGATCCTTCAATTAAATCCCATAGATCTTTATTGGATATTATAAACAACGACTATCAAAATAATAGATTCATACTTACAGTGGAAGAAACATTTTTTCAAGAACATTCATATACAAATACATTTGATATTGGGATTGAACACAAATGTATTTATATTGATTACTTTACAAAAAAACATCTTAGAGACATGTTAAAAAAGTGGAGTGTTGGGAAAGACGATTTTGATTCAAATAAAATGACAAATCAAATTATGTCATATTGTAATAATACACTCTTTTCATTGAGTCCGTTTAATATAGCAGTATTTATGACTATTTGGGAGAATGATAGAAGTTTTTTACCTGTAAATGAAGGTATAGTTATGCAGCAGTATTTAGATGTGGTGCTAAATAAACTATCAATAGATAACTTAGATAGAAGTACTTTTGGATTTGATCTAATGCAAGATTTTCTAGGCTATATTGCATATGAACTCTTTAAAAATGAAAAATATTATTTTACAATAGATGAATTTGAAGATATAGTTGATAAATACCATAAAGAGAAAGGATTTAAAAAAAGCAAAAGTAAATTTGATAAAATATTTTTTGAAAAAAATATTTTATATAACAACAGAAATCATGTTTTTTTTATAAATACAGGAATTTTGGAATATTTTATAGCTTTTTATGCAACAAAAGAGCCAGATGTTTATAACAAACTAGTTGAATACAAAAATAGAAGATATGTAGTTCGGGAACTGATTTATTATTCAGGACTAGTACCAAATTGCAGTGAATTATTGAATTTACTTTTTAAAAACATAAATGAAACAATATCTAGAAATTTAGAAGTTATAGAAAATGTTGAAAAAATAAATATAGGAATAGAATTTCAAAATGATAGTGATACTATGAAAGATGTAATTACAGGGAATAGACGATCAATTGAAGAAATAGATGGTTTGTTTGAAGTTACTGATAGAGTAGAACCATGTCTAACAGACAATAGAATTGTTTCAGATGGAGATAGAGAATCTTTTTTTGACTTACTTACTATTTATGGAGGAGTAATAAAGAATGCAGAAACAATGAATAAGAAAACGAAAAAACTGCATCTAAATACATATATGTTAGGAATCAATTTTCAATTTGGGATTATTGTTGATCAATTTTCGTCTTATTTGAGAAGTGAAAAGGGTGACTTAGAAGAGAACATGAAACTTAAGGTTCCAGAAATGACAAAGTCAGAATTTGAAGAAATGCAAAATATTAGTAGTGAAATGGTTAAGATTATTATGCCAATTGGATTACAGTCTTTTATAAGTACAAATGTGGGGACTCAAAAGCTTGACATTGTAATTAGTGAGCTAATGAATGAAAATTCGAACAAGAAATTCACAAAATTCATGTTGATTTTCCTGTATTGTGATTTAGGTTGTGAAGATTTTACCGACTACCTTAAAGAATATATAAAAAATGAGAATTCAAAGGACATGTTGAAATTAGTTGTTCTTAAATTAGCATTTTATTATAGAACTAGATATTTCGGAGACAATGATATAATTGAAAAGAAGCTTATTGATTTAATAACAGATGCACATATGAAAGTAAATAATATGAATAAACAGCAGGATAAAATTAAAAAAGGAGAAATTAAGAATGAGATAAAGAAGCAATTAGACGTTGGGCTATAATGATACTTATGATATGGGTAGATTAAAGTTTGAAAATTAGTCAATGATGTGATATCAAATATATAAAGCCACAGGATATCATTGAGTTGTTTCCAAAGCGAGAGATAAGGTACAAAATATATAGGTGCCTCGAGTTGTATAAATCTTTCTTTATGAGATATACAGTCGAGTACAGTCATAGTAATTTGATTTGAACAATATATATATTATTGATTTTAAATCTCTTAAAACATAGATGTTTAGAAAGATATCTATTACTCTGATAGTAAGCTTTTGTGGAAACAAAGGAAAATATAAAGTTGTATAATACATATTTGAGGTAAAAATGAAAGAAAAGCAGACAAAAAATACTCATATTGAAGCTTTAATTTTAACAATGATTTCTTGTGCAATTTCACCTTTAATAGCAAATTGGCTCGACGTGGTTATAGGGAATAATAAAAATCAGTGGCATTCCGAGAGATTAATAGTTTTGTTTTTTTCGGCATTATCCGGAGCTGTAATATGGGATAAGATATGTCGAATGTATAAAAAAAGCTATCTATATAAAAAAGGTTTTGATGTTACGAATGCAGGTGCACAAGAGCAATTTGTATGGACAATGCCATCGCTAATGGTTTTGATGTTCTACGATTCCTTTTTTGGTGCAACAATGAGCATTATTTTTTTTATAGTTTGTGTTTGGATTTTATGGAAGGATAGTTCTGAAATTGAATTTAATAAATATACATACATAAGTATCACAATGTATACGACATTAATTATATTTTTAGATATTATAGTTCCGATGAAAATATATTCGTCATATTGGCTAAAAGCTGCACCAATGATGTTCATTATTAACATTATTACATGGATTTGTGGAGAAATTTTTAGACTATGGATAAAAAAAATGCGATTGAAGAAGATTGATAAAAATATAGAAGTTTCTAGATGTAATAATCTGCAAAATGAAGATAAAGTTTATATAGATGATAGAAATAAGTAACAATCTTAGTACTTATAGCCTTCATCTTTACTATGCTATGCACCCTCCTTACTGGTTGTCCAGTAAGGAGGGTGCATAGCATTTGAAGGGTGGTTATGATTGCCACTCTCTAATTTTCTTGTATGATCCTATTTTTCTTTTAGAAATACTTTCACTGTGAAGTCTATTGTTTAGAGAATATTGAACATCTTTCGTAAGCGAATTGATAACACTATTTCTGAAGCGATTAAAATTACTGATTCCTTTAGATACTGCCAGATAAGTATGCAGTTTTCCGTTAATATCTTTAGTGAATGAGCTATATAGCTTCCTATCCTCATATGGTCTAAAATGTGAGTTTAGGATTTCCTCATTCGGTTAATGAAGAACCACGCAAACTCATTAAACTGCTGTATACTTATGTTTTAAAAGCTTCAAGCACATGAATGTTTAAAAGTCTGAAGTAATTTTTGATTATCTAATTTATTAGGCTTAAATACTAGTATAAAGTTACTATATACAATTAATACGAAAATATATTATCTAGATATTTTTATAATCTATGTCGTAAACATTTGAAAATCCATTTATCATTCACACAATAAGCCTTGAATTCAAAATAAAATTAATATACATACGTAGAAAAAGAAATAATAAAAGATGTCTTTGCATTAATAGGAGTATTGAAATAAATATAAGGTAGTACTATAATGTTCTTATAAAAAGACATTACAGAGGGAGGTAACGAAATGCGTGATGTAGATGTAATATCAAGGGAATATGTAGAAAAAGAATTGAAAATCCATAATATCCCAGGTATGGCAATTGGAGTAATTAAAGATGATAAAATTATTCTATCAGAAGGATATGGAGTTGCAGATGTTGAAAATAAATCAAAGATAGATTCAGACTCATTATTTGGTATAGCATCTTGCACAAAATCATTTACAGCAGCACTTATTGCCATGCTTGTAGATCAAGGTAAGTTGGATTTTGATACGCCAATTAGAGAGTATCTTCCGGATTTTAGAATGTATGATGAATATGCAACAAGAGAATGCACAATCCGAGATATGTTGAACCATAGAACTGGTATTCCAGGACATGATTCATTATATACAGATGAGATTGATAGAGCAGAGTTATTTAAGCGTATTAGATACATTGAGCCAAATGCTCCACTGCGTACAGTAACGCAGTATAATAATGTTATTTATACATTGGTGGGACACATCGCTGAGAGAGTAAGTGGTCTTAAATGGGATGATATGATTCGTGATTGGATATTCAAGCCGCTTGGAATGAATAACAGTAACACATCAATATCAGAATTAAGAAAAAGTAACAACATTGCTGAACCTCACTGGAGACAAGAAGATGGTTCTATAAAGAAAATCAAGAATTGGTCAGTTAGCCCTGGGGAACCTTGTGCAGCAATTAACTCTTGTATAACTGATATGATGAAATGGATACAGTTTCATCTAAATATGGGAGAGTGGAATGGTAAGCAGTTGATATCAAAGGAATGCATGGAAGAAATGCATAAATGGGCCGTACCTTTCCAAATGTGGAGCGTTCAAATTGATGAAATTCCTCCTATGCAGGGATATAGCATGGGATGGATAGAGGATTACTATAGGGGCAATGACTTGGTTTACCATGTAGGGGAAATAGAGGGATACTGCTCATTAATGTGTTTCTTACCAAAGAAAAATATAGGAGTTATGATTATGATTAATAATCATAATTCAGCTATTTTAATTGAACAATCAATCTTATATACAATCTTAGATAATGTTTTAGGCCTCGAAAAAACACGTGATTGGTCTGCCTTCTTCGAATCGCAGAAAGGTAAATGGGGAGGTTTTTATCTTGACGAAGTTATTAATCTTATGCCGAATGAGCCTGTTACAGGCACAAAACCATCACATCCATTAGACGATTATATTGGAGAGTATTGGAATCCTGGTTATGGAAAAATTACCATCCATAGGGAAGGCAATAAATTAAAGGCTATGTTCCGAGGAATGGATCAAGATATGGAGCATTATCATTATGATATTTTTAAGATGAAAGGTATCAAAATGGATACCCTAGTTGTGACAGCACCAGTTACATTCCATACAAATGCATATGATGGTAGCATAGATAGCCTTAGTGTTCCATTTGAACCATCTGTTTCACCTATCTTATTTACTCATAAAGTAAAGTAATTGCACTTTAGAAAGGAGTACAAAATGACTAGTTATATGTTAGCAGCTTGTGTTGTGTTCGGATTAGTTGCTATTGGTGAGGTGATTTCTTATTTAACCAAGGCAGTTGTTCCATCAATGGCAGGGGCTTTAATACTTTATCTTATTTTGATTTGGTGTGGTATGCCACAAACATATCCAGAAAAAGCCGGATTTACGACTATGGGAGATATGGCATTTTATATGCTTTGTGTTGGAGTTGGAACAGGCGTTGCACCAGCAGAGTATGTAAAAAATCTTAAAAGTGTTGTAATGGCTTTATTTTCTGTAGTCTGTGCACTGCTATTTTCTGTAGGAATTGGTGGTCTAATCTTTGGATTCGATACCATGCTAGCGGGTGCAGGAGCTTGCTGTGGTGGCGGAGCTATTTCTGGAATCGCTGCAATATCAAAACTAAATGATCTAGGTTTAGTTGCTCTTATTGGTGTACCAACCATAATGATTGTGACGGTAGACCCTATAGGACAACCGATAGCCTCATTTATATTAAGAAAATATGCTAAGAAATTAAATGCTGAAGATGCATACTTGCTACAAAAAGCAGCAAAAGTAGATGAGAGGCATGAGGAGAGATTGACAAAGCGTGGTGATGCCTATGGTTCAGCAGAAAACCCAAGTCCATTCCTACCAGCTTTACTTCCAAGTGAGCTAGATCGCAACGGAGTAGTACTTTTAGAAATGGCTCTAGCAGTTTGGGCAGCAGTTGCACTAGAAACTGTTACTGGAATGTCGGCGTTCTTATGGTGCTTCGTATTAGGAATCTTAGGATGTTTGTTAGGTGTATTTAGGCTTTACTTGTTTGATGAAAGAGCAAATTCATCGGGCTTTTTAACAGTACTTATTATAGGATATTTGCTCACATCAATGAATGGATTGACGCCTCATGCAGTATTATCTGTACTTCCATCAATAGTAGCTCTAATTATATTATCTGCATTAGGGCTTGGATTAGGGGGATATATTTCCGGTAAATTCTTTGGATATGATCCGATTTTATCAGCTGCTGCGGGTGTAGGAATTATGTTTTTATTCCCAGGCATAAGCATTGTATCGACTGAAGTATCTGCTCGTGCTGCTAGAGATGAAGAAGAGAGAAAATTCATCTATGGTAAAATTGCACCATCAATGTATATCATGGGTAATACGGGATTCTTATTTGGTCTTTTATTTACAGTAACAATTCTGCTACCTATGCTAAAACATTAGATAATACTGGAGCAACGGATATGTTTATAACTCTAAAAAAGATAATAAAAATGAGTGATAAAGGGATTGATTCCATCAGAATCAATGGAAATACTGTAATCACTAAAAAAGCGTATGACTATGCTATAGCAAACAATATAGACTTAATTGCAGTAAAAGATTCAATAATAAATGAAAAATGCTTGGATGTTATGAAAGATCCAGGTGTTAAGATTGCTAGAATAATTAGAAAGATACGTTCTAAATATTAAATTTAATAATGCACTTTGTTTACATAAGTTATGTCAAGTTGAATAACTATTGGACGAAGTGCATTTTAAATTAAAAGAAAATTAGTGCGAAATTTATAAAATTTATATTTGTTCATCTTTAAGCTCAAATACAAATATGATAAAATTGGATAGTACTACAACGATTATATTTAATATTAACTATTTTTATGTTCATCTAAGGTGTAATTAAATGAAAGCAAACAGAATGTGGTTTTTCTCCGATTTACTTGAGAAAAATAAACGAGTTTTTAAAGTTCCTGTATACCAAAGAAATTATGATTGGACAAGTGTTCAATGCGAAAAATTATTTGAAGACATCATGTTAGCAAGTAAATTCGATAAACAGCACTTTACTGGAACAGTAGTTTATATAGAAGATGTTAACGGAGGAAGTGGACTAAATGAAGTTCTGATAATAGATGGTCAACAGAGAATTACAACCATGTATATTCTTTTAAAAGCTTTGTATGATGCATCAAAAGGGGTTTCAGTTCGAATAGAAAATGAACTTACAGATGTAATGTTCAATAGAAATTGTGATGAAAAGTATAAGGTTAAGCTTAAGCCTGTCAAGTCAGATAATGAACAATTAAACCTTTTAGTTAATGATAAAATCGAGAAAATGGATAGAAACTCTAATGTATATAAGAACTATATCATTTTCAAAAACTTAATCGATGAAACTATATCAAAAGATAATGAGCTAGGGGATATTCTAAATGGAATTAAAAAGCTTGAACTTGTAGAAATAATACTAGATAAACATCAGGGAGATGAGGCGCAGAAAATCTTTGAATCTATTAATTCAACAGGATTGGATTTGAGTTTAGCAGATTTAATTAGAAATTATTTACTTATGGACGATGACAATCAAGATGAGCTATATAACGAATACTGGCTTGAGATTGAAAAAAATGTAGGATATGCAAACTTAGGGGATTTCGTTATAAATTATCTAAACTCACAGGTTAGCAAAAATGTTAAAAGTAAGAATGCATATGTTTTATTCAAAGAGTATTGTGACGTAAATTCATTATCACATGAGCAGGTTTTGAATAATCTAAAACGAACCTCAAAGTATTATGGTTCGTTTGTAGGTGTAAATATTTTTTATAGTCAATCGGTTATGGCATATTTAAAAGCTTTTAATACGATTAAGCAGACAACAATAATACCTTTATTATTTAGGATTTTTGATGATTTCGAAGAAAATATAATTACGGAAGAAGAATTATGTAAGGTATTAGAATATCTCCTAACATACTTTGTCAGAATTAACGCTTGTGATATAAATAAAAATCTAGCTAAGTTCATGAAATCAATGTATGGCAGGGTTATAACGGATAAATACGATAGATACTATGAGCGATTTGTTGTTTTTCTAAATACAAATAAATCAAATAATAGGATGCCATCTGATAAAGAGTTTAGGGATGCACTTTTATATAAGCCGCTTTACACGAAAAACATATGTAAATATGTATTATCGGTAATTGAAAACTCTTCAAAAGAGCATATAGATATTGATAATCTTACAATAGAGCACATACTTCCACAAAAAGAAAATGCAGCAGTATGGAAAAAAGAGATAGGAAATGACTATGATAAGGTGTACGAATTATACTTACACACACTAGGTAATTTAACAGTTACTGGATACAACAGCGAACTAGGAACAAAATCATTTAATGAAAAAAAGAAAATCATTAAAGAAAATTCAAAAGCTAATATTTTAAATAAAGATGTTATCGATAGTGAAAAATGGAATTAAGAAACTATATTACTGCGTGCAAATAAGCTTGTAGACATTTTAATTGAAAAATTTCCATATGAAGATGTCGAAATTCCAAAGGAGCCAAATGAATTATGTTTTGGAATTCTAGATGGTATTGACTTTACAGACACAAAACCAAATGGATTCACATTTATGGGAGAATATATCAAAGCGAATAATTGGGCTGAATTACTAAGCAAATTTGTTGAGCTTGTATATGATTTAAATAGTGAGGCGTTAGTGACATTAGCAAACGAAAATTATAAGCTAGATAAGGCGAAATGCATATATATTACAAATGATCAGCGCATTTTGAGAAGGCCTAAGGAAATTGGAAAGAAGGGGATATTTTATGAAACGAATTTGTCTGCAGAAAATATAATTTCATTCATTAAGAGTCTAATAATATATATAAAATTAGATCCAGAAGATTTCAATGTCTACTTAATGGACTTAGAATTTAATATTAATGATAGAAAAACATGGACAGGAAAGAAAACAAAAGTAGCACAGCTGTTTTATTATTTTGTCGAAGATTTAATCAAAAACGATGAAATTGATAAGGAAGAAATAGAAAAACTAAAGACTAAAGAATATTCAAAAGATGTATTCAAAAATACAAGTTATCCTGCAGTTTCGGAAGACAGGAACGCATATATGGGTAGTTCGAAGACTTTTCGATATCGTGCTGTGCCACTGAATTTCAAAGGTGAAGATATCTATATATCGACTCAATTCTTTGACTCTGGTAGAGATTCGATAATTGAATGGTATGAGAGGCATAAGTAGAGCATCCTAAATGAATATATAATGATAATAAAGAAATTGTTGTAGCGTTTCAGAATCTATAATCTTAGGTGGATACGAATATAAAAGCAGATAAGAAAATAATATTTACACTATAGGTAAATTTCATGAAAACTGGTAGAAACGAAAAATGTCCCTGTGGTAGTGGTAAAAAATTCAAAAATTGCTGTCTAAAAAATTTGGAATACAATTTTATTATTGGTAAAGACATATTTGAAAAAGATATTAGACCGTTATACGATACATTTAAAAATCCAATTAATAGCGTAATAGAATTTAAGATAGATTTGCCTTTCCAAATGGCTTTAGAAGATAAATTTTTATGTAGCTTCGAAATGAGTGATTGTATTTTACATTATTTGTATAGAATAGAAATCATAAAAGAGTCCATATGTGGACTTGATAATTTCAAAATTGAAAAATATCATACTTCAGTAATTATGGCTATCAGCTACAATTCAAATATATCAGAAGAAAACTTGAAAAGTTATTTTTTTGATTATGCATTAGAAGAAATAAATAAGCAGATTATTGCATATATATCTCAAACAAAGGATGAAATGTGTTACAGAATAACTAAAGAAATGCTTTTTCCTGTAATACTGATGAATTCAGTCGACTTGAGGGCGTCTAAAAGTAAAAAAAGCTTATTTAATATCCATACAAATTGCTCTTCTAAAAAAAATCCTATAAATCCTATAAATTTAATGGACTATTTAAGGATATATTACATCTATAATGAAAAGCGCAATCCATTTATACATGCAGAGACATATGCGCTAAAAGCGTTTAGAAAATTTAAGGAAGGCTTTTATGATGATGCAATCATCAGCATCCAAACTAATATCGAAATTATAATTAAAATTGTATATAAAGAGGTTTTGATTGCTTTAGATTTTACAGCAACAGACATCGAAAAAAAGCTTGAGAACGAAAGCCTTATAAGTATAGTTAAACGTCAATTACCAAAATATATTGGTGGAACATGGGATTTAACTAAAGAGGGTACTGAAGTTAATAGTTGGTACACTACTACATATAAGATGAGGAATAAAATTGTTCATGGTGGATATTATCCGTCTTTTAATGAAACTAAGGAGGCAATTGACAAAGCGGTAGATTTTAGAAAATTTATTTTCAATAGAATAAAAGCAAACAAAACAAAATATCCAATTCTTGATGATTATATCATATTATTATTATATGGATTTTTAGTTATCAATGTTCAACTTATTATTACAATTTGCGAAATTGAAATAAAGCCTGCTATTATAGAAATAATGGTACAATAACTTACCATATAGGTAAACTTTTTCATAAACTCTAAATTATCGTTTGGGTACCAAAGAAATCAAGAGCACTTCAGGCTCAAATGCTTGAAGTGCTTTTTGAGACTCACTCTCTAATTTACTTGCATTTACCTCTTTTTCTCTTAGAGATGCTTTCACTGTGCAGGCTATTGTTTAGCGAATATTGAACATCTTTAGAAAGCGAATAGATAACTCTCTTTTTGAAGCTATTAAAATTACTAATTCCTTTAGATATCGCCAGATAAGTACGCAGTTAGGAAAGTATGTTTTTGCAACATCTTTATATGGTTCCCACATATCGATAGTAACATATTTTACCCTAAGTCGTTCTTCCCTTGGTATATTAGAAAAGAATAGAGAAAGTGCCATTTTACTTCTTGAATCAAGTACATCCCAAACGGTTCGTCTTTCGTTATCTACTAAAATACAAAGGTAACTTGAATTACGTCTTGATAACTCATGACTGTGTAATTCATCTATCCCAAGGCACTCTGGAAGGGAGCTTGGAGCTTTTATCCATAAGATAATTTAGAAATCAACCACATTCAAATAAAAAAAGGTATCCATCTAAATTATAAGTGTTGACTTTCATGTGAAATAATATGCATTTTTTATCAGTTAACTAAGGTATAAATACAATGCCCAGTTAATGCTATTTATATTTACAACATATGTTGAGATATTGAATTATATGATATAATAACTGTATATAAAATATATTTTTATGAAATATAAGGTGGTAATTATGAAGTTCAACTATAATGGATTATGGAAAAACTTAATAGATCATAATATGAAAAAGAAGGATCTTATAAATCTAACAGGGATATCTCCTGCGACTATATCGAAGATGGTAAAAGGGGAAGCTATCTCATTAACAGTCATAGGTAGAATATGTAATGTTCTAGGTGTTGATGTAGGGGAATTGGTCTGTGTTGATAAAAATATTGGGGTGGATAAATAAATGGCATTTACAATAGATGTTGACGAAGGAATGTGGAGTAAAGACGTTTTAGAAACCTTGCTTATAGATAGAACTACCAAAAGAAATATTATATGGGGAACGGATGACTATGAAGTTTTAGGTGAAGAATATTATTCACATTATCCTATTTTAGCTAGATTAATTACCGGTGATAATTCAAATGTGATTCAACCTAGAATCATGAAAACAAAGGAAAGTCAGGGGACTAGAACTAAAGAAAAAGCAGAGGTTTTCACTCCTAGCTGGATATGTAATGCTCAAAATAACTTAGTAGATAATTCATGGTTTGAAAGAGACGATGTTTTCAATATTGAAAAAGAAAAAACATGGATACCCAATAAAGGTAAGATAGAGTTTCCTGATAGTAAAAGTAAGTCATGGCAGAAATACATAGATGATAGGCGATTAGAAATCACATGCGGTGAGGCTCCTTACTTAGTCAGTCGGTATGATACTGTCACAGGAAATACTCTGGATTTATACGAACGAATAGGTATTTTAGATAGAAAAATGAGAGTTGTAAAAGAGAATGTTGATTCTGATGAAGAATGGCATAAGTGGACGGAAAGAGCATTTCAAAGCGTGTATGGATTTGAATTCCATGGAGATAGTTTGTTGATTGCCAGGGAAAACCTTTTAGCATCATATTGTGATTACATGGAGGATATGATGAGCAGATCTCCATATGAAAATGAGCTAATAAAAATTGCAAGGATTATATCGTGGAATCTTTGGCAGATGGATGGTCTAACATATACAATCCCATATAGCAACCCTGTTAATCCTGACGAGCAGATTTCAATATTTAATAATGAAGAGGCTAAACAGGCATATTGCATTATAAAGGACTGGAGAGCAAAGAGAATTATCGCCTTTAAGGATTTATTAAGAGGAGAATAATCATGGACGATACTAAAACAAAAGGTACAGAGGTATTGGACGGAATTATTGTAGGTAGAGTTGAACCACACATCTACGCATTCACAACAGAAGAAGTTCCAAATTATTTAAAGGTTGGTGATACATATAGACCAGTATCTAAAAGACTAAATGAATGGAGACGTGCTTATCCCAATCTAAAAAAACAATACGATAGTAAAGCTATAATTGATGAAGATACATATTTCAGAGATTATTCAGTTCATAAATACTTAGAGAACGATCTGTCAAGAAAAAGACTGCGTCATGAAGAGCTGAACAGCGGAGTCGTTTACAGTAATGAATTCTTTAAAGATGCTGATATTAATGATATAGATAATGCTATAAAAGACATAGAAAGTAACTATATATCAAATTCTGGTAAGTACGAATACTATAGTTCTAATAATAGGCTACCACAAACATATCACTATGAACGTGGAGATGCATGGGATTTACGACCAAATCAGAAAGCTGCAGTAGATAGTTTTATAAATGCTGTAAATAACGGACGAAAAAATCTTTTGATGTATGCTGTTATGCGTTTTGGAAAATCTTTCACTTCGCTCTGCTGCGCATTAGAAATCTCAGCTAATATCGTTTTAGTTGTATCGGCGAAAGCTGATGTAAAAGATGAGTGGAAGAAAACTGTTGAAGGGGCAGGAAACTTTTCAGAGTATGTGTTTTTAGAATCCTATGATTTAGCTTCAAGCGAAAACATCATTAAGACAAATAGAGATGAACATAATAAGGTTGTAATATTCTTGACATTGCAAGATTTACAGGGTGATGAAATCAAAGAAAAGCATGCAGAACTTTTTAAAGAACAAATTGATTTGCTAATAATTGATGAAACTCATTTCGGAGCAAGAGCTGAATCTTTTGGAAAAATTTTAGAGAAAGCAGGATATGAGAAATTAGATAAATCCAACATTAATAAACTTGATGATGATAATGTTGATGTAAATATAGCAGAAGAGGAACTAAAACAAATCAATGCAAGGATTAGACTACATCTATCCGGTACACCATACCGTATCTTAATGGGGAGTGAGTTTGAAAAAGATGATATCATCTCGTTTGTACAATTCACAGATATAGTGAAGGAACAGGAAGAATGGGATAAAAATAATCTTTATAAAGACAATATAAACGAATGGGATAATCCGTATTATGGATTTCCGCAAATGGTTAGATTTGCATTTAATCCAAACAAATCTTCACGTGAAAAAATGGACTCCCTTAAAAAAAGTGGAGTTACATTTGCATTTTCCAAATTATTTGAGCCTGAGTCTATAAAGAAAGATGCCATAAATAATGGACATAAAAAGTTTAAAAATAAGGCAGAAATATTAGATTTACTTCAGGTTATAGATGGTTCAAAAGAAGATGAAAACTTACTTGGTTTCTTGGATTATGACAAAATCAAAGAAGGAAAAATGTGCCGACACATGGTAATGGTGCTTCCATATTGTGCTTCCTGTGATGCGATGGAAGAACTTTTAAGGGATCGAAAAGATATTTTTAAAAATCTCAATGAGTATGAAATTATAAACATATCTGGCGTTGATGCAGGAAAAATATATAAAAAACCAAGTGATATTAAGAATAAAGTGAAGGAGTGTGAAGACTTAAACAAGAAGACTATAACATTAACGGTTAACAGAATGCTTACTGGATCTACTGTTGAGCAGTGGGATACTATGTTATATTTTAAAGATACATCATCTCCACAAGAATATGATCAATCGATTTTTAGATTGCAAAATCAATATATAAGGACATTATCAAGTGAAAAAGGATTTATTAAAGAAAATTTAAAACCACAAACACTACTTGTTGATTTTGATCCTTATAGGTTGTTCAGAATGCAGGAACAAAAATCGTTGATTTATAATGTCAACACAGAAGAAAACGGAAACAGCAAATTAAAAGAAAGAATTGTTGAAGAGCTCAAAATATCTCCTGTAATTACGATGAATCATAATAAGATTAAAGAGGTAGATGCTACTAATATATTAGAGGCAATCAGCGAGTACAACAATCAAAGGAGTATATCTGACGAAGTATTGGATATTCCGGTAGATTTATCAATTTTAAATGATGAAGATATTAGAAAAATAATGGAAAGTCAGGGTGAGTTTAATTCAAAACAAGGATTATCAATTGATCCTTATAAGGGTAGTGGTGATGATTTGGATTTAAATGAGCACGAAGATGATGAATTTAAGGACGATAGACATAATGTAAAAGATAAAACAGAAGACTATACTAAAAAAATAAATGATAATGAAATAAAAAAACTTGAAAGCAAGATAAAAACATATTATCAGAGGTTACTGTTCTTTTCATTTTTAGCCAAAGACAAAGTTGCATCATTAGATGATATTATAAAAGTTATAGATAGTGATGAAAACCAGAGACTTGCGATAAACTTAAATTTAGACAAGAAAACCATTGTTAATATCAGTGAAAAGATGGATCCTTTTAAAAGAAGTGGATTAGATTACAAGATACAGAATATATCGATGCTTGCATCAGATGAAAGCATTGAACCGCTGACAAGAGCAATGACATCAATAAAGAAATTTAATCGAATGTCAGAGTCGGAGGTTATCACACCATCAAATGTCTGTGATGAAATGGTTGGCTTATTATCTGAAGATGGATTGAAAGAGATTGTTTCAAATCAATATAAATTGCTCGACATTGCAAGTAAATCTGGAGAGTACGCAGTTTCTTTATATAAGAGATTGACATCAGAACTTGGTTATTCACACGAAGATGTAAGAGATATTATCTATGCTATTCCGACATCTTCTATTGCATATGAATTTACCAGAAGGTTCTATGAGATATTAGATTTAAATATAGAAAATATTGCGATGAAATTCAATGCTTATGATTTGATTAATATAAAAGATGATAAAGATGACGTAGATTATAATAAAATAAGCTGTATTTTAAAGCAGAAAAAGCCGTTTAGTAAAATTATATTAAAAGATGAAGTTAAGGTAGGTGAGGAAACAGTGAGATTTGGGGCTGTAATTGGTAATCCACCATATCAAATTAGTGATGGGGGAGCTCAGGCAAGTGCAAAACCTATATACCAGCATTTTGTATCTATAGGGAAGAGTCTTGCATCTGATTATACATGTTTTATTACTCCTTCAAGATGGTTTGCTGGAGGTAAGGGGTTAGATAACTTTAGAAATCAGATGCTTAATGATAATACTATGAAAGAACTACACGATTTTTTAACGCCAGAAGATGTGTTTCCGAATACAAATAATAGAGGGGGGGTTTGCCACTTTATAAATGATTTTTCAAAAACAGATAGTGAAGTTACTGTTGTAACCCATAAAGATAATCATATTATTTCAAGGATTAAAAGAAATTTACTTATTGATGGTGTAGATATATTCATTAGAGATTCAATAGCTGTGTGTATAATCAAGAAGATTTTTAATGAATGTTATGATGAAAATTTTTCATCAATGGTATCAACAAGAAAACCATTCGGGATAGAATCGAATATAATTAAAACAGATATGTTTAAGCAAAGTTGCGATAATTTAAATGAACCTATAATTTGTATTGGTAAAAATAAATGTATAGGCTATATTGAAAAAAAACATGTCAAGTCACATGAAGATTGGATAGATAAATGGAAAGTTTATGTTCCGAGAGCAAACAACTTAGGCACAGAATTAAATGATGACAATCTAAATTCTTTTGTAGGAGAACCTAATAGTATTTGTACGGAATCATATATTGTAGTTGGCGCAGGGACAATAAATGATAAGAATTCTGCTATAAATGTTAGTAAGTACCTAACAACAAAATTTGTGAGATTTATGCATAAGCAAGCAAAGGCAAGTCAAGATGCTTCAAGTAAAACATATAGATTTATACCGATGGAAGATTTTACTAGCGAATCAGATATTGATTGGTCTAAATCTATAAATGAAATCGATGAACAATTATTTGATAAATATGGTTTGTCAATGGAAGAAAGAAAACATATAAAATCTTCAATTAAGGACATGTAATGAGGTATATAAAAGGACGTTTAGAATTTTAGTTTTAAAAATATAAAGATGAATTTATTGCTTTCTAAATTGAAAATATTGAGCAATCACTTTCACTTATGAGAAACATATTGCTGATAAACGGCACATAGCTTTAAGAGCAAAATCTTTTATCTATGTGCTTTTATAATTATGATTAATGAGTTAAGATTGCTTGTGTAACTTTTTAAAATCTTAGATTTGGTTCAAGTCAACCAACGCTCACTTATGCTATAATCTCTCTAAGGAGACCCACCATGAAAGTAATAGATCTAACACACACAATTAAAGAAAACATGCCTGTCTACCCAGGCACAGACACACCAAAACTAATGCCAGCAAATACCTACGAAAAGGACGGCTTCAAGGAAACACTTATGCAGATGTACACGCATACAGGAACCCACATGGATCCACCGGCACACCTCTACGCAGGAAGAACAACGCTGGATCAGTTTCCGCCAGAGCAGTTCATCGGAAAGGCACTAGTCATAGACTGCAGAGACCTAAAAGAAGGAGAGGCAATAACCATGGATCTAATCCGCATTCACGGATCAAAGGCAGAAGAAGCAGACTTCCTATTATTCAATCTAGGCTGGGATAAACGCTGGGGAAAAGACACATATTTCGGAGACTATGCCTGCATAGATGACGAAGTCCTTGACTACATCATCGCAGGAAATTACAAAGGCATAGGCTTTGATGTAATCGGCCTAGATCCAATCGCAGATGAAAACCTAACAAGACACAAGAAACTATTTAAGGAAACAGAAATCGTCAACATAGAAAATCTCAAAAACCTAGACCAGTGTAGCAGTGACCTATTCTGGTTCAGCTGCTTCCCCCTAAAACTAGAAAACTGTGACGGCTCGCCAATCAGAGCAATCGCTTGGTTTGAGTAGTAAATTTCAGCATACAAGGAGAGACCAATGAAAAGCATCGGAGCAGAAACACTAAAAACCTATAAGCCTACGGCATGGACGAAAAGAAATTCTCGCATGAAGCAATGGACCTCATCACAGCCTACGACTGGCCAGGAAACGTCAGAGAGCTTGAAAATATAATTGAAAGAGCCATAACCCTCTGCGACGGAACAAATATCTATGCAGAGCATCTCATGATAACAAAGCCAGAAACACAAGGCATCTCCCTCAAAGCCCGTGTTGAAGCAGGCGAGAAGAAGATAATTGAGGAAGTCCTCATAAAGCATAACGGAAACCGAAAGAAGGCAATGCAGGAACTAGAACTATCAAAATCAGTCTTCTACGACAAAATAAAGCGCTACGGCATAGAGCTCGAATAAAAGCTGGCACGATTTATGCTTTAACTATCAAAGGAAATAAAAGCAAGAAAAGGCGCAATATGAAATTCTGGAAAATGAACGGAGCAGGCAATGATTTTCTAATCATAGATAACAGCCTGCTAAAAATCACGCAAAAAGATCTTCCATTACTAGCTAAAACTCTCTGCGAAAGGCATCATAGCATTGGAGCAGACGGCCTCATGATAGTTGAAAACGTAAGCGAGGACTCAGGTGCAGACCTAAAAATGCTCTTTTTCAATAACGACGGCTCAACCAGCGAAATGTGTGGAAACGGAGCAAGGTGTATCTGTCGCTATGCCTACGAAAACGGCTTCGCAGGCGAAGAGCAAAGGATAGAAACTGAAGCCGGAATAGTCATAGGAAGACGCATAAACGAAAGCGAATACGAAATCAGGCTAAACACACCCTGCAATATCAGGCTAGACGAGCAGATAGAATACGAAGGCGAAATCCTAAACTGCTCCTACATAGAGCTTGGAAACCCAGGAATTCCGCACCTAGTCGTAGAAATAAAGGGCCTAAAAAGCTTTGATGAAGGCAAACTATATCGCATAGGAACATATCTAAGAAGTCACAAAAACTACCCAAAGGGAGCAAATGTCAACTTCTATGAGAAGCTCGCAGATGACCACTACTACGAGAGAACCTTCGAAAGAGGAGTAGAGGGCTTCACCCTAGCCTGTGGCACAGGAACTGGCTCGCTCGTCAGCATCCTAACTCTAAAAGGCGAAAGCAATGGAAAAGACATCAAAGTAGACATGCAGGGCGGAAGACTAATCGTAAATGCAGAGAAAAAGGATGGTAAAATAGAAAACCTTTACCTAAGAGGGGGAACAAATGTAGTCTGTAAGGGCGAGGTAACAGACGAAAACATCAAAGGTCTAGTAAACACATGTGAAACATAGCAGTCCAAAAAACAGGACACCCAGAACGAAAAACTAGACAAGATGCGCATATTAATGCTATAAATTCCAAAAGCTATGGTATAATTTACGAAGAAATTAGATAGAATCTAAAAATGAGAGGATAAACAATGATCTGCGAAAACATTTCGGTTTCAAAGGATGGCAAACACCTACTGTTTGCAGGACAGGACACAGTTGAACTAGCAAAGAAATACGGCACACCAGTCTATCTCCTAGACGAGGATAGAATAAGGGAAAAGTGCAGAATATATAAGGCTGCCTTTAAGAAGCACTTCGGCGAAAAGGCAGTTCCGCTCTACGCATCAAAGGCAAACTGCTTCAAGCGCATGTACGAGATTATGAGAGAAGAGGAGATGGGCATAGACGTGGTTTCCTCTGGCGAAATCTACACAGCGCTCCAAGCAGGTTTTGATCTATCAAAAGCCTACTTCCACTCAAACAACAAAACAGACAAAGACATCAGCTATGCCATGGAACACGGCATCGGCTACTTCGTCGCAGATAATGTAGAGGAAGTAATCGCAGTTGAAAAGGAAGCAGAGCGCAGAGGCCTAAAGCAAAAGATACTCCTAAGGCTAACTCCGGGAATCGACCCACACACCTACGAAGCAATCTCTACAGGTAAGGTTGACTCCAAGTTTGGAAGTCCAATAGAAACAGGTCAGGCAGAAGAAATCACTACCTTCACCCTCAAGCAGCCACATATAGAGCTGATGGGATTCCACTGCCATGTGGGCTCACAAGTATTTGAAGAGGATGTATTTGAGCGCGCAGCAGTAGTAATGCTAAGTTTCGTAGCTGAGATGAAGGAAAAGTACGGTTTCATTACACCAGAGCTCGACCTCGGCGGAGGTTACGGCGTAAGATATGTAGACACCGACCCATACCTTGACATAGAAACAAAGGTAGGCCAAGTTGCGGCGGCTGTAAAGCAGGCCTGCAAAGACCTTGGAATTGAAATGCCAGAAATCCACATGGAGCCAGGCAGATCCATAGTTGCAGACGCAGGCATGGTGCTCTACACAGTAGGTACAGTAAAGAAAATCCCAGGCTACAAGAACTACGTTTCCATAGACGGCGGAATGAGCGACTCCCCAAGATACGCGCTCTACAAAGCAGACTACACCTGCCTTCTCGCAAACAAGATGGACGAAGCAAATGACTTCAAAGCCTCAGTAGTAGGCCGTCTCTGCGAGTCAGGTGACATCATACAGGAGGACGTAATGCTTCCAGCATCGGTAGGTCGCTACGACACACTAGCCCTATGCACAGCAGGAGCATATCACTACTCCATGGCATCGCACTATAACAGGCTGCCAAAGCCACCGGTAATCATGCTCAAAGGCGGAAACGAAAGCTACGTAGCAGTCAAAGGCGAAACCTTCGAAGACATCCTTAGAAACGACGTGTAAAAGGACACAGAAGACTTTTGCATACAAAGGAGTTATAGGATGGTAGTTTTTTCAGATTGTGTAGAATGTGAACACTTCTACGACGATAGGGATCCACACAAGTGTTGTTGTGAGGCATACCCCGATGGCATACCTCGAGAATGGTATCTTAGCGGGAACCCTAAGGAAGTAAAAGAATGTAATAATGGAATCGGTTTTAAACCAGAATGTAACGAGGATTTAGACATGGATGAAACACTAAATCACCCAAAACTAGGCAAACTAGAATACCTAGAAAGCCCCGAACAAATCCACTGCTGGCACGGTGAGCTAGAAGGAAGTGAGCTAGGCTTTGATATAATCCTAGATACATCAAAACTAGACCAAGCAGACGCAGACTTCATAGCTGAAATCATCCAAAACTGGAAAGCTTACGAAGAAAAGGCTCTCGCGGATCTCAGGGAAAAGCTAACCTCAAAACCAGAACTCTTTGGCCTATCAAAAAAAGATGCAGAGAGTCTATCAAAGCAAAACTCATTGCCTTTTGGCTGTCCACAGTTTACATTCTATGAAAACCAGGAATGGGCAATAGTATTCCTCGAAAATGAGCTAAGCATAGGTGAGCCCTTTGGTATATCGGTGAACTATGACGGGGAATTACTAACTGGAGTCTATGATTTGGCTGATTCGGAGGAATTTGATTGATTTAAATCATATATGAGTAGATAATCTGATATTTAATAACATAACAATGATTGCAAAGCTCTAGCATAATGCTGGAGTTTTTTTAAAAATTTACCTTGTCAAAGCTAACCTTTTTACGGAAAAGATAAAACCGACTTAACCGTTGAAATATCAACTGTTATGTCGGTTTTTACACACACTTTTTGTCCTATAGCAACCATAAAAGATTAAATCGCTACAGATATTGAATTCTCAATTTGCATGGCGATTTTTATCAACACTTTTTGTCCTATAGCACTGTTTCCAATTATGCACATAAAAAGAGCCAGAAACTTTCTGGCTCTGTTGGGATGTCGCTGTATATCGCTACACGCTACGCTTACCGTATCCCTTACGGTAATAGTTCTTGGCGAACACTGAATTTCTGACCCCCAGTGTAGGGTGTAGGTGACTACTACCTACAGTTCTCTTATTACTAAATACAAGTTTAACATTATTTGGGTGAATTAGCAATAGCAATTAAAATGATTTTTTACAAAACATAAGGTATTGACAAAATTATATATTTTGTATATATTGAATTAAATGAATATTATCATTTTGTAATTTAAAATATGTCTTGTACATTGATTAAGTGAATTTATCCAAATTGGATACTAGGAGGAATTTAATGAAATATGTTTTAAAAGTGCGTTTAGATAAACCGGAATTTAAATTGGACTATAGGCGTACAATTATCAGTTTCTTCAAGAAGTCAATTTCTGAATATCAAGGAGGAATGTATTACGATGAAATATATAACTCCGGAGCAGTGAAGAAATCGTTGGTTTGGTCTATAGGATTTGGCAAAGCAAAGTTTAACAGTAATATTATAAAGCTTGTTAATTGTAATTTAGAAATAACATTGAAAATTTCAGATCCTGAAACTGCATTGATTTATTATTCAAGCTTACTTGAGATGAAGGGTAAGGCATTCCCTTTAGAAAACGGTAATAATATGGAACTTCAATCTATTAGAATGGTTCGTGAACCCAAAATAAATGATGAACTCGTTATTTTTAAAATACGATCACCTATTTGTCTAAAAAAACATGTCGATAGAACTAATAGAGATTGGTATGTAAGTATAGGTGATTCAGAATTTGCACTTGAACTTGAGAAAAAACTTTTAGAAGATCTTCCATACATGAAAGATAAGATAAAGGAGTTAAAGTTTAATTTTGACGGGCTTAGAAAGATAGTAATAAGCTCTTATGGGATAAAAATTCCTGTAACTATTGGCGAGTTTATTATTCAAGGAAATACTGAGATTTTAAACCATATATTAAAAAATGGAATCGGATCAAAGAGAAATTCCGGATTCGGATTAGTCGATGCAATTGTGCAGAAGGAGGTGATGTAGATGATTACAGTTGTAGAACAGGAATTTTATAATGTCTCATATAATCGCTGTCTTGAGTTATCTGATTGGAGATTTTCAGCTTCAGCTGTAGGACTTATAAGATTTTTTGAACACTGCAATTTAAAGTATTATAAGGCTAAACGTAAGTTGTATTACAACTTTGAAGATATTGATTTAACACAAAAAGAAGTGCAAGATAATTATTCGCGTTTTGCCGAATTTTGGTTTTCTGAGTTAATGCATCATATGTTATTAGCAGAACTTTATGAAAAACGAAACCTAAGCGATGATGATAAAAAAATAATAAATGAAAAATTAGCAGCAAACTCAATCCTAAAAAAAGTTTTTAAAGGGATTAAGTATGGGGATTTAACTCCTGAAGAAATCAAACAACGAATAGTTGACAATAAGTCAGACATAATTTTAAGCACATTTGTCAATTCGATAAACGGATATAGAAAGTATGCGACAATTTCGTGCTTCAGCAAGGAAAGTCAAGATTGCTGCAGGTTGTTAGGACATTATGTGGATACCGGACGCAAAACAAAATCTTTAGGATTTAATTTTGATAAATCGGCTGCAACCTTTACGGATAAAATTGAATTTGATTTTATTCCATTTGCATTTTCAAAGGGACGAGAATCAATATTTGTAAATAATAATACAAATCTTAGCAGATTACTTGAAAGTAACAATAGAGTCAAGGCTTATTTCGATAAACTTGTTGATAAAAATGCTTCGTGGAACAATATTTTTTATAATTTCTTAAACAGCAGCAGATTTATAAGACATGATACGGAAATTATAATGAAGAAAGTGGAGATGGATTATTACGAAACTGTATTTGTAAGAAAACCAGCAATCGATACATTTATTGAAATCTCGAAAAAAAATACTGTTGATAATCTAAGTAGTCTGGATATGTTATTAAAAAGACATATTAAAGTCAATGACAACTATTATCTAAATGTCTCAGAGCTGATTACTAAGTCAATATTAAACGGAACATTACTTGATGATTTGATAGAACGTATTTTTAAAATAGAATCTGTTGGTAGAGATGGAATTAGGTATGCATTTGTTATTGGTCAATTAATTCGAATAAACACAGTGGTGTACAAGAATTTTTATAGTTTGGAGGTAGAAATGGATTCGGAAAAATATTTAAAGGGTGCGTATTTATCGGCAAAAGATGTAACGAGGTATCTTAAAGATATGAATCTGGATAATAAAACGAATGGCTATAGACAAAAGTTGATTAGTTGTATTATAGCAAAGGATTATGATAGATTCATTGAGATAATGCTTCAATTATCATCATATACGCAGAAAAGTTTCAGCTTTATGCACGTGTTGATAAAAGATTTTGAAGCAAACAAGAATTTGGCATATGAATTTATAAATTCATTAGGGGATTATAATAAACCTGTATCCAGCGATAACAATACCACTGAGGAGGGAAAGAAAAATGAAAAATAAAGCACTTACATTAACTATTATCGCAAATATGACATCAAATTATGGTGAAGGACTTGGAAATATAGGAAGTGTTCAAAAGGTTTATAGAAATGGTAAATCATACGCTATACGTTCCAGAGAAAGCATGAAAAATGCAATAATGGTTCAAAGCGGACTTTACGATGATCTCGAAGTGCAAGTTGATAAATCGGTAAATCAAAAAGCAGTTTCTAAAGATATAAATGCAAGTAACAACCGCGCTCTCGAAGGTGGATATATGAACACATCAAATGGCACAAAAATTAGAAAGAGCTCTTTTTATCTTACTGATGCTATTTCGTTTAACCCTTTTGTAAATGAGACGCGTTTTCATAATAACCTGTATTTAGCGCAAACATATGCAAAAAAGACAGGGATTAGTGTTCAGAATAAAGCAAAAGAGGCTGGCCTAATGCCATATCAATATGAATATGACAAGTCATTGAAAAAATATAGCATTACTATTGATTTAGACAGGATTGGAGTTGACGAAAATTATAATGCTGAGGCAAATTCTGAAGAAAAAATCTATAGAGTAAATGCACTACTTGATACAGTTAATACGCTAACAATGGTTGTAAAGGGAAACTTAGATAATGCTGAGCCGGTGTTCGTTGTCGGTGGAATCGGAGATAGAAAAACTCACTATTTTGATAATGTAGTTCAAATGGAGAATTTGAGATTAAAAATAGGAGATGATTTAAAAAAGAAATTGTCGGAAGGATATAAGCTTGGTCTTCTTGAAGGATATAATTTTGAAAATGAAGATCAAATCAAATCAGAATTAAATCCAATTTCAATCGAGAATTTCTTTGATAATCTATATGAAGAGGTGAGAGCATATTATGAAGGCGCTGCGAATTAAATTGTTACAAAGCCAAGTTTCATATACGCGCGAAGAAACCGTAAATAATAGGATGACGTATCCTCTACCACCATATTCTACAATTATCGGAGCTTTACATAATGCTTGCGGTTATACAGAGTATCACCCTATGGATATTTCTGTACAGGGGAAATATGGGGCAATGCAGCAAGAAATATATGTTAATCATGCATTGCTGAACAGAACAGAGGATGATCGAGGAATTCTCATATGGCTGAGTAACGCAAATTCCTTAAATACAGGTTATATTACGGTTGCAGAGGCATTGGCAAATAATGCAAGTTTTATGAAGGAAGAACTTATATGTGTAAACAATGAAAATCTTTTTAACTTATATAAATCTCTTAAAGAGAAAAATCACGAATTAAAATCTAAAAGAAGTAAAGAGATAAAACCACTTGAAGATGCGTGGAAAAATGAGAAAAAAGAACTTAAACACAGCTTAAAAGGGTTAAAGAAGGATAGTGATGAATATAATAGAATAAATGAAGTGATTGCAAATAGGGAGGAAGAATTAAATAAGCTTATTAAGAAATTTGAAGAACAAGTATATGATGAATATACAGAACCATATAGCCACTTTAGAACTTTGACAAAAGGCCCGCAAAAACAGGAAGTTCTCTATGATGTTGAATTGATTATTCATGTACGTGCGGATGAAAAAGTATTGCAGGATATTGTAAACCACAAATATGAATTTGTCTCGCTCGGAAGAAGTGAAGACTTTATTGAGTTAGCAGAAATGGAATATTGTGAAGTTGTAAATTCTGTAGATAATGAATGTGCGCTTCCCAAAGGATATTCCATGTATGTCAACATTGATAGAGTTAGTGAGGAACAATATAATCAATATTTTGAAGAAGATAATATGGGTAATCAAAGCGAAGTGGACTCAGATGGAACTATATATTACGTAGCAAAAAGATATGTTAAGCAAAATGGCTATCGCAAATTTGATAGAATTCCTTGCCTGTATTCTTCGAGTTTCACTATTAATAAGGAAAGCGAGAATATCCTGTTTGATAAATCTGGAGGATATTTGGTTGATTTCAATTAGGTGAAGTAAATGAAAGTAGATTTAATACCTGAATTCTATAGAAACTTTATGGCAAAACCAGATGAAACGCTTTATGATCACACAATGTCATTATTGGAATGCTTGGATGAGTTTAAAATCCACTTGACTGATGATGAGTTTGAATTACTGAGATATTGCTGTATTTATCATGATATTGGTAAGATGAACTCGTTTTTTCAAGAAAGGGTTAGTAGTGATATTAAACTAAAATTTGATCCGACAAAGGAAATAGGGCATAACATACTGTCATTTCTTTTTGTATTTAATAATACTAAAGACATTCAGATAAATCAAAATTACTTAAACCTATTGTTTAACATCATTCTTAATCATCATTATTATGTCAACAATATTTTTGAATTAGATAGAAAAGGTGATTTGGCAATCATAAATTATAAAAGCATATTTGGTAATCAAGAATGTGTACTACCCCAAAAAGATGAAAAGAGAAAGTTAAAGCGACTATTAGAAAAGCCGACAATAAGACAGGTTGTTCTAAAGGGCTTCTTTCATAAATGTGATTTTGCAGCAAGTTCTCACAGCAAGGCGGAAATTGAAAATGATGGATTAATAAAACGCTTAGATAGTAAAGGTTATGAATGGAATGACATGCAGAAATTTGCTCGGGATAACTTTAACAATAATATCATTATTGTCGGTTCAACTGGTATGGGAAAGACAGAAGCTTCTCTTTTATGGCAAGGGGAAGGGAAAGCTTTCTATGTATTACCTGTAAGAACTGCAATAAATGCAATGTATAAGCGTATTATAGAAGATTTTTATGCAAATGGTTATACAAAACAGGTTGGCTTGTTGCATAGTGATACGAAAAACATATATTTAAGAGACGAAAGTTTAAAAGATGAATCGTTAGAAAATGTTGACTCTTTCTGGGAGTACTATGAATTGACTAGAAATCGAGCATTACCTCTGACTATATGTACCCCTGATCAGATATTCAGATTTGTTTTTAAATACCCAGGATATGAAGCTGACTTGGCAACATTCAGTTATTCGAGAATGATTATTGACGAGATTCAAGCTTATTCACCTGAATTATTAGCTGTTCTTATTTATGGACTTCAACTTATCAACAAAGCTGGTGGCAAATTCGCTATAACCACCGCAACTTTTCCTCCAATTATTAGAGAATGGTTGGATTATGAGAAAGATGAAAATGGAAATAGAATAGAAAATAAAATAAATCTTGCTGAACAACAATTTCTTAAGAAGCAAGTTCGTCACAAGGTAAGGCTTATTGATGATTATATTAATGCTGAAGAAATAGTTGATTTTTACAACAAAAATATAGATCTGAAGAGTCTTAAAATATTGGTAGTTGTCAACACAGTGGCATCCGCGCAGAACTTATACCTGCACATTTCTAAGCAGATTGGAAAAGAAAATGTAAAATTATTACATTCAAAGTTTACCGTTGAAGATAGAAAAAAATTAGAATATGAAATTATAGAAGATGGTAAGTATGAAAATAATAAACATATAATCTGGATTGCTACGCAGGTTGTAGAAGCAAGCTTAGATTTAGATTTTGATTTTCTCTTTACAGAGTTTGCTGAATTAAGCAGTTTGTTTCAGCGTATGGGTAGATGCAACAGAAAAGGATTAAAATGTATATGTGTACCTAATATTTATATATATGAAAAGATTGACAGAGGACTTTTACGTAGAGATAGGGTTGGATATGGAACTAAAAAAAGGGGATTCATATATTATTCACTATATGAATTAGGAAAAGCAGCCTTACATAAATGGAAGTTGCAGACTTCTTCATCTGAAATGAGTGAAGAAGATAAGATATGTATGATAAATGAGTTTTATAACAGAGAAAAGATATGTGAGATTGAGAAAAACAGTTCGTATTCATCATATATAAAAGATTATTATGATCGCTATGACAGGCTAACAGAAATATCAGGAATGGACATTCAAGAAAGAGAAATGCAAGATAGTTTTAGAACTATTGTATCCATTAATGCAGTGCCATATGATGTGTATATGAATAATTTTGATCTTATTAGTTCAATAGAAAATGAAATATTAACAAAGAGAGCAGAAATCAGGGAATCAAATGACAAAGCAGCAAGAGAAAAATTGAAGACAGATGTATTAAAATTAAAGGATGAGATAATCAATTTTACATTATCAGTTAAACCTAGCAAAGCTGATTTAAATCAATATATATTAGATAAATGGGAAAAAGTTTACATCACAATGGATAGTTACAGATATAACAGTGAGATTGGACTTCATAAATTAGATAATTGAAATTGTGAGACACTGTTCTGTTATAACAAAAAACTACAGGAATAATGATATATTACTATTTTGTTTAAGTGAAATATATAAAACACAACTTGACCCAACAATAAGTTTTCTGCATGAACCTGGACTAAGTAGATATTCACTGAGTTTGGATATAGCAGAGGTATTTAAACCGATTATAGCTGACAGATTGATTTTCTCTTTGCTTAATAGAAACCAAATTCAGGATAAGCATTTTACACAGGATTTGGAATATTTACATTTAGATGAGAACGGATCAAAAATAATACTTGTTGTAAAGTTGTTTAATTATAATTTTACAAATAAGAAAAGAATGTTGCAAAAATGGATGGTAGACAATAGATATAGTTAAAAGCATTTGTTTTACTTTCTCTTAGTTGCATCGCATTCGAATTTAGACAGATTGGAATTTAAAGTACTCTAGGTATGGTGCGTACTCTGCTGTTGGCTCGAATTCAAATTTAGACAGATTGGAATTTAAAGGCAAAATATTTTCTTCCTTGTCTTGCCATTTTTGAATTCGAATTTAGACAGATTGGAATTTAAAGTTTGAATCAAAAAGAATAATAGGGAATGAGTGGGATATTCAAATTTAGGCAGATTGGAATTTAAAGTTATTTACTCCCTTAACCTCATCTATTGTTTGAGGATTCGAATTTAGACAGACTGTAATTTAAAGTTTCTTGTAAGTATATCAATTGCATTTGCTACATCATTCGAATTTAGACAGATTGGGATTTAAAGTTTGTATTGAGATTAATTATTCCAAACACCTCTCTATTCGAATTTAGACAGACTGGAATTTAAAGGTTGCTCATGATCTAATCCGCGAGTTAAATTATTACATTCGAATTTAGGCAGACTGGAATTTAAAGACGACTAGGCACACTGCGATAACTAGTGGAATGTAAATTCTAATTTAGACAGACTGGAATTTAAAGGTCTTAGCATCAGTCTTAGTAAATTCTGTTTTTGTATTCGAATTTAGACAGACTGGAATTTAAAGCAGGAAAATGTCATTCTAGGTTGCACCATACTATCAATTCGAATGTAGACAGACTGGAATTTAAAGGAAAATGTAAAGATGATAAACGACATCATAGCAGAGATTCGAATGTAGACAGACTGGAATTTAAAGCCATTACAATGACACCTTACCTGCACATTATCAACCATTCTAATTTAGAAGGAATTCGAATTTAGACAGACTGGAATTTAAAGAGCGACATGAACAAAACAGGAACTGAAGCTGCGACGGATTCGAATTTAGACAGACTGGAATTGAAAGGGGCAACAGGACATCGTTAATAATCAAAGCTATATGATTCGAATTTAGACAGACTGGAATTTAAAGGAAACTGAATCAATCGACATTACAGTTGTGGGTGATATTCAAATTTAGACAGACTGGAATTTCAAGAAAGGATATAATTTAGATACTAATGTTTATACAGTATTCGAATTCAGACAGACTGAAATTTAAAGGTTTTTACAGCTTCATTAAGTCTGCTTGTTGCTTCGATTCGAATTTAGACAGACTGGAATTTAAAGCATACACGCAATATGATTGTTGATAGAGCACTAATCGTTCGAATTTAGACAGACTGGAATTTAAAGTCTTCTCTTGTTGCAGTGAATGAGTATCCTCCATTGGATTCGAATTTAGACAGACTGAAATTTAAAGGTAGGATTATATGGAACATATACATTTGAAGAAAATTCGAATTTAGACAGACTGTAATTTAAAGGACCCACATGTGTACACACCTCCATTACAATGACCATTCGAATTTAGACAGATTGGAATTTAAAGAGAAATGTGTACATAATAGCTAGAGCTGTTGACACTATTCGAATTTAGACAGACTGGAATTTAAAGGCATCAATCATGCTATCACCACGGACACGCACGCAAATTCGAATTTAGACAGACTGGAACCTCCACAACCTACAAAAACTAAAATATGGCGAGTCCTCCCAAATCCTTCGAAAAGGACTTTAAAGCGGGAGCGACCGCCATGTCAATGAAACTATTCTATCAAGAAAAAAATCAAAAGTCAATACCATCACTATGACGCCCACTAATCAGGGTGTTATTTTTTGATGAAAAATCCCCTTTTACCAAACGGGTAAGTTTTCAGTCAACATGTTGCGCGTTGTCACAAACAAGTATATAATTGAGCGTAGGGATTAATAGCTTTTCCAAGCTGTGGTCAGACGGGAGATTGACAGGCTTGATAGTAGGGCCAATCTTAGTTTAGACACCCTTCGATTAGCGATTAATGAGACAGAAAGTAGATAAATAAGGGGGTATATCTATGAAAAATAGAGTGAAGCAGGTCTTTGCGTGCTTGCTTTCAATTCTAATTGTTGTTGTGGGCATAACGCCTATGACAAACTCAGTGGTTAACGCAGAAACGACCACAGGTCTTCAGTTTACTAGCATCAAGATAGTAGATTCTGAAACAGGTACCGTAGTAGCAGACCTGCTAAACGGTGATACACCTAAGCTAAAAAGCGGTGTGACCTATGCGCTCAATGTGAGCTATTCGGTTCCATCGAATCTGCAGTTCTCTAACACATATCTCAATGTGAGGCTAGGGGACGGAGTATATATCAAGACACTTCCAGGAGCAACATTTACTGAGGGACCGGTTGTATCGACAGGTTTTGAGTCTCTCGTAAAGACGCCGACGGGAACAGGCACATCGCCTTACGGTTACCCGGCCGCAGGCTCCGAGCAATCCCGAAATGGTGATCTCAAATACAAGAGCAAGGTTTCGCTGACCAATGTATCTTCGGTCGGAGAGATATGCTTTGTTGTAGATGAGGCCTATCTAAACCAGGATCCAAACCAAATTCTATCCAATCTGTTTAAGCTTAGCCTAAGCACCGATGCCACAAATAATATCGATGCTAAGTCTTTTAATGCAATTTCTACCCAGGAACTGCAATACGGATTTTGGACAAATCAGGCTACAGAGGTTCTATCAAAGGGTGGAACAACAAAGACCATAAATGTATCAAATACGGGCGGAAAATCCCTGACAAGAGCGGGAAGCAAGACAACGGTACAGATAGTATATCCAAGCGATATTGAGTTTGTTTCCCTAGAAGAAAGGGCTCTATATAACACAAATGGAAGAGTAGTGTCGACAACTGAGAGCGGTGGACTTAAGACGACTACAGTAGAGTGGGATGAGCCAGGCTCATATTCAGGCGGACTTTCATTTTATCCACACCTTAAGGTTCCAGCAAATAGCACAAGGCCAAACGGTTCTACCTTTGATGTAGTGATCAAAAATTTCAGCAAGACAATCTGGAATGATAACCCAAATGTGGGAAGAACATCTAAGGCGCAGGAAGCTAAGATGGTAGTTACTATCATTGACGGAAATACGCCAGAGAGAATACTTTCACACGGGCTTGTTGACACTATGCCAAACTGGTCGCTAAAGAAGAACGATACATACAATGTGCGTCTAGGAAGCCTGCTTCTTAAAAACGAGCTTTCAATTCCAACGCAGCCAAAGACAATAGAGTTTGATATCGATAATGCTGACACAGCAATAATTCGAGGCGTAACAATTCCTTATGCACCAGGTATGACATATGGAACGATACACTGGACTACGGCTGATGGCAGAAGCGGAACGGCAGACCCAAGTGTGATTAAGCCATCGGGAGACGCATCAGCTTTGATAACTAACGAAGCGCTTGGACTTGGAATAAACGATTCAATCAAAACTCTCAAGGTAGACCTTGGACCAATACCAGCATCGTACGACGGAATAAGACGCATGCAGGACCTACTTGAGACATGGAATCCAAGCAACAAATACGTTTACGACGAGTACTACGGATGGTCATACATCCCTGCAGGAATCTACGGAACCTGGAAGAAGGGAACAAGTGCTGACGTAGTTTCAACAATCAAAGTTTATACGACAGGCCAGGCACCGGCAGCAACCGAGACCTTTAAGGTTGTCGGAAAATCGGACAAGCCTAGAGTTGTAAACGGTGTTGGAACAATAAATAAGACACAGATAAACGGTGGAGATAGCTTCAAGGTATCGGGAAGAATTGACGATGCTAACTGGGACTGGAATCCACTTCAGGAGCCGGTAATCTACATGATTATGCCAGAGGGCTTCGAGTACTCCAATTTGACCGTAACTAACGGGACGCTCAGCGCGCCAAGCTATGTTGGTGAGTTTGAGAAGGACGGAACCAAGATCAAAGTTTGGAAGTATTCAATAGACATAGGCGATGAGACTAGAGGTCAGTATCAGCCTAACTTTACAAGCAAGAATATGAACATTTCCTTTGATGTAAAGACTGATAAGACTGCGAGAGTCAAGACATATCACATCAATGACTTCCTCGGAATTACAACAAAGGACTTCAAGGACATAGACGCAGTTATAAAGCGTGAGAAGTGGGATGCAAGCAACTGGAACACTAGTAAGTACACAGCTACATTTGGTGAGAAGGTTAACTCCGGAAAAGACATGGTATCGCTTTCGGAGGGCCCAGGAATCAAGATTACGCAGGCATATGCGGTAAGCGCTAAGTCTGAGCTTTTGATCCCTGATACCGGAAAGTCCTATGTCTACGATAAGACATCTGAGGCTACTAAGGAAGCTACGACGCCAGTTCTCACAAAAGGAGACGATGCAGTCCTCCGTATCACTGTGAGAAACAATATGACATCCCAGCTAGACCGTGTAAGTCTCTTTGTCCCACTGCTAAAGAAGGATTTGAACTTCGGAGCAGGCTTTATGCCAGAAGGTAAGAACGAGCTTCCACTAGAGCTTAAGAAGGTTGAGACAACATCTAATTTTGAGGTGAAGTACATAAAGCTCAAGGCCGGAAAGACATATCCGATAAATGAGTCGCCGCAGCCAACAGACTATGACATAGTTACAGACCCTGCAGATGCTAATATGATTATGTTAGTATCAAGATCTGCAGTTGCTCCAGGAGACGGCGGACGAGTTGATATCACATACAAGGTTGGAAATGATGTAACTCATCTATATAATGAAAAGAAAGACGTAATCACGCCAGTACTAGATTACAACATCGGCGGAAACACATCTACGCTCACAAGGGAGCCAGCAGCAGTTAGCTTCCATGTTGATGCTCCAGTAACAAGGGATATCACAGTTAAGAAGCTTTGGAAGGATCACGCAGGCACAGCAATTACAGCGCCAGTTACAAGCGTTGACGTAGAGCTTCTAAAAGATGGAACAGTAGTAGAAGAAAAGCAGCTTACAGCAGCAAATGGCTGGACGGTTACATTTGATAATCTCGAAAAGGCAAATGCAGCAGGAGTTGACTACGCATACACCGTAAGAGAAAAGGGGCTAGATGCATCAAATGACATTAAGCTTGATAGAGCTTGGTACAGAGCGACGACAAGCGGAAGCATGGATGCAGGCTTCACAGTTACAAATAAGAAGTCTTTGACCTTCACACCTATGATTCCAGCTACAACAAAGCTGACCGTATCAAAGGAGTGGAGCGGCCTATCGCAGGCTAACGCAAATGAGCAGTCAGTTACCGTAAAGCTCTTCAAAAACGGCGTAGCAACAACGCAGGAAAAGATTCTTGATAAGGATAATAACTTTAAGGCTACATTTGATAACTTGCCAGATACTGACGCAGTAAACGGAGTGAATACAAAGAACGTTTATACAGTTAAGGAAGTTGATGCTGACGGAAATGCACTAAATGCAGGCGATAAGATTAAGCTTGGAGATAAGGAGTTTGTCGTAAGCTATGACGGAGCAAAGGTAAAGAACACTCTTGTTAACCCAGAAATTAAGCTCGAGGGCAAGAAAATCTGGAACGATGCTAACGACCAGGATGGAATAAGACCTGATGAAGTGACCGTAAGACTAATTGCAAACGGCATAGATACAGGAAAGACTACCAAAGCAACAAAGCTAGGAAACTGGGAGTACAAGTTTGAAAACCTAGCAAAATACGATGCAAATGGCGATGAAATCGTCTATAGCGTTGTGGAGATAGGCGTTCCAGGATACACGGCAGAGATTAATGGTACAACTATTACAAACACTCATGATCCAGCAAAAATCGATATCCCAGTAAAGAAAATCTGGAATGACGATAACGATGCTAAGGGAAAGCGTCCGCAGAGCGTACACATCACGCTATTTGCTGATGGAGTAAAGGCTGATGAAGTAGATTTGAACGCAGGAGATAACTGGGCGCACACATTTGCGAATATGCCTAAGTTCAAGGATGGAAAGCTAATTAAGTACACAGTCAAGGAGGACGCGGTAGCAAGCTACGAGAGCAAAATCACGGGCGATGAGACTGAGTTCCAAGTGACAAATACATACAAGGAGCCAGTAAAGCCAAACGGTGGTAAGAAGGGCGGAAAGCCTAATACATTCGATGATGGCGGAATGGCGCTATACAGCATGATGGCAGGACTTTCAGGTCTAGCATTCATCGCTGTATCAAAAAAGAGAAAATATAGCAAATAGCCTATATTTATGGGCCGGTAGTCAAGGGGGCGCCGGTCCTTTTTTAGTGGATTTTTGCATTCGACCTAAGTGACTAAAATTACTTATAACAAAATAGGAGATATTGCCAGCCTAAACTTGCTTAAACATAGGAAAAATTATATAATTACACTGGATAATAATTTATTTTTCAAGCTATGGAGGTCTTTGTTTGACAATACAAGAAGCCAAAAACGATGCGAGAGAAAACGCATTTATAAGTTTTGATATAGACGAGACAGTGGACAGAGTCGCACTGTTTGGAAACCTAGATATAAACCTTAATCTGATTAGCGAGGCAGCAGGCGTTCAGATAGTGCAAAGAGATAACTCACTTTTGATACGTGGAGAAAAGCCTGAGCTAGCTATAGAGATGCTGAGGGAACTCATAGATATAATGCATAGCGGAGAGTTCCTCGACGAACAAAAGGTTAACTACGTAATTCAGCTTAAGGCTGAGGGAGGTTCATACAGCGAAAGCGGAGTCGGAAAAGATGTCATCTGCTTTACAGCAAAGGGAAAGCCTCTAAAGGCCAAGACGGTCGGACAAAAGCGCTATGTCAATGCGGTGAGAAAGAGTGACATGGTCTTTGGCATAGGACCGGCAGGAACGGGTAAGACCTATCTTGCAGTAGCGCTTGCAGTAAGCGCATATAAGAATAAAGAGGTTGAGAAGATAATTCTGACAAGACCAGCAGTCGAGGCAGGCGAGAAGCTAGGATTTTTGCCGGGAGATCTTCAGGATAAGGTAGACCCATATCTTAGACCAGTCTACGATGCACTCTATGATCTTCTTGGAAGAGATAATGCTCTGAGACTTAAGGAGCGTGAGCTTATAGAGGTTGTTCCATTAGCATACATGAGAGGTAGAACCCTAGATAATGCCTTTATCATACTTGATGAGGCTCAGAACACGACCTGCGAGCAGATGAAGATGTTTCTGACGCGTATGGGCTTTGGTTCTAAGATTGTGGTTACAGGAGACGTGACGCAGATAGACCTTCCAGCCGGAAAGAAGAGCGGACTTATCGATGCCGAGAGAGTCCTAAAAGGCGTAAAGGGCATTGAATTCTGCTATCTGAGGGAGATGGACGTCGTTAGACATGAGATGGTTAAGCGCGTAATCAGCGCCTACGATAGATATTATAAGCATCATCCAAAGAAGGAAGAAAAATAATGGAAATCTATTTTGAAAATGAACAGATGGTCAGCGAGGAGCTGCTAGCTTTGATGGAAGAAAGCGCAAGGCTTTGCCTAGAAAAGGAAGGAATTCCTGAGGAGAACTGCGAGTTTTCGGTCAGCTTTGTGGACAGGGAAGAAATCAAAGAGTTAAACAGCACATATAGAGGCGTTGACAAGGTCACGGATGTGCTTTCGTTTCCTCAGTTTGAGGATTTTAATGAGCTTCCAGAAGACCAGATAATCTGCCTTGGGGACATCGTAATCTGCGAGGATAGGGCGAAGGAGCAGGCTGAGGAATTTGGGCATTCGTATGAGCGCGAGATAATATATCTATTTACGCATAGCGTTCTTCATCTTCTTGGCTACGACCACATGGATGAGGAAGAGAAGGCTGAGATGAGAGAGCGTGAAGAGGAAGTAATGACTGAGCTTAAGCTTAAGAGAGTTTAGGGCAATGCTTCTTAAAGGAGGAAGTCATGAGTAATATAACAGATGTTGATCTATATAAGCTCGCAAGAAAAGCTGCAAGAAATGCCTATGCACCGTTTTCGGGCTTTAGGGTTGGAGCAGCAATTTTGACGACTACAGGTGAGATTTTTACAGGTGTAAATGTCGAAAACTCAAGCTATGGTGCTACGATATGCGCTGAGCGCGTTGCATGTGCAAAGGCTATTTCAGAGGGCTTTAGAAACTTTGAGGCGATTGCTGTTGCGACATATTCAGGAGATCAAGCAGTTCCGTGCGGAATGTGCAGGCAGTTTCTCTTTGAGTTTGCACCAAATCTCAAGGTTATAACAGGAAGAGATGAAGAAAATATCGAGGTGACAAGTCTCGATGAACTATTACCGAAAGGATTTAGATTATGAAGTCGGGATTTGCAGGAATTATAGGAAGACCGAATGTCGGAAAGTCGACATTGCTGAACTCCATTCTGGGTGAGAAAATCGCAATCACAACAGATAAGCCGCAGACAACAAGAAACAGCATAAGAGGTATTTACACCGAGCATACGGAAGATGGAGACTCAAGCCAGATAGTTTTTATCGATACTCCAGGAATTCACAAGGCTCATAATAAGCTTGGAGCAGCTATGGATGACATAGCAATTAAGACATATAAGGAAGTTGACGTAATACTGTTTCTTGTAGATGGAAGTCCGGATAAGGGAAGAGGCGATACCTATATCTTAGATATGATTAAGGATGTTGAAACTCCAAAGTTCCTAGTTATTAACAAGGTTGATACCATGGACCCAGAGGAGTTCAAAAAGACCTATGATGTCTACGAGAAGATGGGCATCTTTGATGAGATATTTGGCATTTCAGCTCTCAAGGGAACTCATGTAAAGAAACTTGTGAAGGCGATTCAGGGATATCTTGAGGAGGGACCTATGTTCTTCCCAGAGGACATGGTAACTGACCACCCAGAGCGCTTTATCGTAAGTGAAATCATCAGAGAGAAACTTTTGATGTACCTAAACGAAGAGGTGCCACATGGAGTTGCCGTTGAGATAGAAAGCTATAAGGAAGACCCTAAGCTAACCGAAATCGGTGCTGTTATCTACTGCGAGAGAAAGTCGCACAAGGGCATCATCATCGGAAAGCAGGGTAAGAAGCTAAAGGGCATAGGAAAGAGCGCAAGGCTAGAAATAGAAGCGCTCCTAGGAGTTAGAGTTTACCTACAGCTATTTGTAAAGGTCAAAGAGAACTGGCGTGACTCAGACTTTGCTATCTCAAACTTTGGATACAGCGAGGACAGGTGATAGCATGCTTGCCGATTCTACAGGAATCATTTTAAGGCGAATAAATGCAACCTCGGGCAGGAAGATGCTCTCCATATTCACTCAGAAATACGGAAAGATAAGCGCGGGCACAAGTATCTCAGAAAAGAGCAGTAAGGGCAAGGCGACGCTGAGTCTAAATCGCTTTACCTACGGTCGCTATGAGATTTTTAGGAGCCGTGACTTCTACAATGTCAACAGCGGAGAGGTAGTGAAGAGCTTTTTTCGAATAGGAGAGGATCCAGACAAATACTTTGCGGCGTCGTTTGCGCTAGAGCTTACGGACAAGGCGCTTCCGGAGGAGCTTCCTCAGCCAAAGCTTTTGAACGAGCTTGTGGATTTTCTTGGAACGCTAGAGGATAGAAGCAAGGGCTTCATAACTCTTGTCATAGCCTATGAAATCAAGCTGCTTGATGCCGTGGGAATGCTGCCAAATCTAGATGAATGCGTGGTCTGCGGATCAAAGCCAGATGATGGGAAAAGGCTCAGGTATTTCAGCGTCGAAGACGGAGGAATGATATGCGATGAATGCATGAGAGAAATAGAGCAGGAAATCGCACAAAATTCTAAGTCTAGGGCAAAGCCGAGATTGATTTATAGCCCTAAATTTGATATAGTTAATATAATTAAATATTTCTCCAGAAGACCAATCTCAGCCTTCGGAAACATCATGCTTGATGCCGAAACTGAGGAGGAACTTTATAAGATTTTAAGAGAATATATTTCATATCATATGGATGTGGGAACGCTAAAGAGCGAGCTATATCCGAGCATTGTATAGGAGGTTTACAATGGAAATTACATTAGAAAAAATTGAATTAGTAAGGGATCGCACAGGGGTAACCTACAAGGAAGCTAAGGAAGCTTTAGAAGCAGCAAACGGAAACGTTGTAGATGCGATAATTGCAATCGAAGAGACAATAGACTGCTCAGAGAAGAACAGCACTAAGGCTAAGAAGGATGCTTTGATAGGCAGAATGAAGGAGATGTTTGACAAGGGTAATGTTTCAAAAATCGTAGTATCAAGAGACGACCACACATTCCTAAACATTCCGCTAAATGTAGGTATCGTAGGAACAGTAATCGCACCATGGGGAATGATCGCTGGTGTTGTTGCTGCGCTAGGATTTAGATGCAAGATCGAGTTTGTTAAGGACGACGGATCAGTTATAGACCTATCGGAGAAGGCTAATGACTTCTATGATACAGCTAAGGAGAAAGGAACTGACTTCTATGCTGACATGAAGGAGAAGGCTCCAGAGGTTTACTCAGACCTAGTTAATAAGGGTGGAGAAGCTCTCAACAAGGCTAAGGATGTTGCAGCTGATGTAGCAGCTAAGGCTAAGAGCAAGGTTGTTAAGAACGATTTTGCTGATGATATCAATCTAGACGATATTGAAGAGGCTGAGGAAGCAGTAGAAGAGACTGCAAAGGAAGCAGTTGATAAAGCAGCAGATGCTGTTAAGGACGCTGCAGACACAGTTAAGGAAAAGGTAGAAGAATAATCGGAATCAAATCCGAATTCAATTTGAATTAATTTGAAATACAAGGGAAGCAGGTTATTTTTACAGATGGAAAACAGTAAAGCAACGATGGAAAAAATTGTCGCATTAGCAAAGAACAGAGGATATGTGTATCCGGGTTCTGAGATTTACGGCGGTTTGGCTAACACATGGGACTACGGTCCTTTGGGCGTAGAGTTTAAGAACAATGTTAAGAAGGCTTGGTGGAAGAAGTTCGTTCAGGAATCCAAGTACAATGTCGGGCTCGACGCAGCTATTTTGATGAACCCACGCACATGGGAGGCATCTGGGCACATCGGAGGCTTTGCTGACCCTCTTATCGACTGCAAGGAGTGTAGATCAAGATTTCGTGCTGATAAGCTAATTGAGGACTATCGCAGCGAAAAAGGTCTTCCAGAAGAAGCTGTCGACGGCTGGTCAAATGAGAAGCTAGAGGAGTATATCAGAGATGAGCAGATTGCTTGTCCTGAGTGTGGTAAGAGCAACTACACAAACATCAGACAGTTTAATTTGATGTTTAAGACCTTCCAGGGTGTAACTGAGGACTCACAGTCGCAGATTTACCTTCGTCCAGAGACTGCACAGGGAATTTTCGTAAACTTCAAGAATGTGCAGAGAACTTCACGTAAGAAGATTCCATTCGGAATTGCACAGATTGGTAAGTCATTCAGAAACGAGATTACTCCTGGTAACTTCACATTCAGAACAAGAGAGTTTGAGCAGATGGAGCTTGAGTTCTTCTGTAAGCCAGGTGAGGACCTAGAGTGGTTTAACTACTGGAGAACATACTGCGTTGACTTCCTAAAGTCACTTGGAATGACGATGGAAAACATCAGAACAAGAGACCACGAAAAGGAAGAGCTATCACACTACAGCAACGCGACAACAGATATAGAGTTCCTATTCCCATTCGGATGGGGCGAGCTATGGGGTATCGCAGATAGAACTGACTTTGACCTTAGCAAGCATGCAGAGTTCTCAGGTCAGGACATGACATATCTTGACCCAGATACAAATGAGAGATATGTTCCATACTGCATAGAACCATCGCTTGGAGCTGATAGAGTTGCGCTTGCATTCCTAGTTGATGCATATGATGAAGAGGTTCTATCAACTGACGATAACGGCAAAGAGGATACAAGAATTGTCCTAAGGCTTCACCCAGCACTTGCACCATTTAAGGCTGCTGTGCTACCTCTATCAAAGAAGCTTTCAGTCGTTGCAGAGCCTATATTTGAAGAACTATCCAAGTACTTTAACGTAGACTACGACGCATCAGGATCAATCGGTAAGCGCTACCGCAGAGAGGACGAAATCGGAACTCCATTTAGCATCTGCGTGGACTTTGATACTGAGACAGACGGCTGCGTAACTATCAGAGATAGAGACACTATGGAGCAGATAAGAATTCCAGTTTCAGAAGCAAGAAGCTATATCGAAGAAAAGCTTGTATTTTAAGTGAAAAAATAGGAGAACAACAGCATGAAGCATTTTGTTTACTCGTTTAACGAAGGATCAAAGGATATGCGCAGCCTACTAGGCGGAAAGGGCGCTAACCTTGCAGAGATGACAAAGATAGGACTTCCAGTACCTTTCGGATTTACAATTACAACCGAGGCCTGTAACGAGTACTATCGCAATGGAGGAAAGCTTGGCGAGGAACTAATTTCCGAGATCAAAGAAAAGCTGAGTGAACTTGAGAATGTAACAGGCAAGACTTTTGGAAGCACAACAAATCCACTTCTTGTTTCTGTGAGATCAGGATCGGTATTCTCTATGCCGGGAATGATGGATACCATTCTCAATCTAGGCCTAAACGACGAGTCAACTAAGGGACTTGCAGACCTTACAGAGAATAGAAGATTTGCTCTAGACAGCTTCCGTAGATTTATCCAGATGTACGGAAACGTAGTTATGGAGATAGACGGCAAGAATTTTGAAGACATCATAGAAAAAGCAAAGCACGACCGCGGAATCATGTATGATATCGATCTTGATGAAGAGGCTCTTTGCGAAATTATCGATGATTACAAGAAGGTTGTTAGATATGGGCAGGAAGGTGGTTTCCCATCAGATCCTAAGGTTCAGCTAATCGAAGCCGTAAAGGCAGTATTCCGCTCATGGAATAACGACAGAGCGATTAGATATAGAAGAATGGAGAGAATTCCTGATTCACTAGGAACTGCCGTAAACGTTCAGTCCATGGTATTTGGTAATATGGGTAATACATCTGGAACAGGTGTAGCATTTACTAGAAGCCCTGTAAACGGAGACAACCACGTGTACGGTGAATTCCTTGTAAATGCACAGGGTGAGGACGTTGTAGCTGGTATTAGAACACCTAAGCCTATAAGCGAGATGGCAGAGTCTTTCCCTGAGGTATATGAGGACTTCATGAACATCGCAAAGGTGCTTGAGCAGCACTATAAGGATGCTCAGGACATGGAGTTTACTGTTGAGCGTAACAAGCTTTACATGCTTCAGACAAGAGCCGGAAAGCGTACAGCTCAGTCAGCGGTTAAGATTGCTGTAGATATGGAAAGAGAAGGTCTCATCGACAGAGAAACAGCTGTTATGAGAATAGAGCCAGGTCAGATTGACCAGCTTCTCCACCCAAGATTTGACGAGGACGAGCTAAAGGGAGTTTCAGCTATTGCAAAGGGACTTCCAGCATCACCAGGTGCAGTTAGCGGTAAGATATATTTCAACGCTCTAGAAGCTGAAGCTGCAGTAAAGAAGGGCGAGAAGGCTATCCTCGTAAGAGAGACAACTTCACCAGAGGACCTTGCAGGAATGATCGCAGCAGGCGGAATCCTTACAGCAAAGGGAGGAGTTACATCCCATGCTGCTGTAGTTGCAAGACAGATGGGTAAGTGCTGCGTAGCAGGATGTTCAGAAATCCTAGTTTCAGAGGATAAGAAAGAGCTCAAGACAAAGGACAAGGTTTACAGAGAGGGAGATGTTATCTCACTTGACGGTTATGATGGAAAGGTTTATGAGGGTGAAATCCACACTGTAGAGCCAAACCTATCAGGTGACTTTGGTGTTATCATGTCATGGGCTGACGGAATCAGAAGCCTCAAGATTAGAACAAATGCAGATAAGCCTGAGGATGCGCTTAAGGCTTTAGAGTTTGGTGCAGAGGGAATTGGACTTTGCAGAACTGAGCACATGTTCTTTGAGGAGAATAGAATCCCAGCTATCAGAAGAATGATAGTTGCAGATACAGAAAGCGAAAGACGTGAGGCTCTTGATGCACTTCTTCCATACCAGAAGAACGACTTCAAGGGAATCTACGAGGTTATGAAGGAGAATCCAGTAACTATTAGACTTCTAGATCCTCCACTACATGAGTTCTTACCTCACACAGATGCTGAGATTAGAAGTCTTGCAGACAAGATTGGCGTTCCATACGAAAAGCTTGTAAGAAGAACTGACGAGCTTCACGAGAACAATCCAATGCTTGGTCACAGAGGATGTAGACTTGCTATAAGCTATCCTGAAATCGCAGAGATGCAGACAAGAGCTATCATGGAAGCTGCTATAGAGGTAAGCGAAGAGAAGGGCTACAACATAGTTCCTGAAATCATGATTCCTCTAACATCAAGTGCTAAGGAAATGGCATATATCAAGGATATCGTTGCTAAGGAAGCAGAGAGATGTAAGGAGGAGAAGTCATCAGATATCAAGTATGTGATAGGAACGATGATTGAGACTCCAAGAGCTGCACTTACTGCAGACGAAATTGCAGAGAGCGCTGAGTTCTTTTCATTTGGTACAAATGATATGACTCAGATGACATACGGCTTCTCAAGAGATGATACTGCTAAGATCATCGAAACATATATTGAGAAGAATATCTTTGAGGAAGATATCTTCCGCTCAATTGACGAAAAGGGTGTAGGTAAGCTACTCGACATCGCAGTTAAGCTCGGAAGACAAACAAGAAACGACCTAAAGATAGGTATCTGCGGAGAGCACGGCGGTGACCCAAGAAGCATAGAGTTCTGCCACAAGCTAGGACTAAACTACGTTTCATGTTCACCATACAGAGTTCCAATTGCAAGAATAGCAGCAGCACAGGCAGCAATTAAGAGCAATCAGGAATAAATCTAGCATAGATATAGTTATTAAAACTAAGGAGTACTATTGATTTAGTACTCCTTTTGTTCGTGTATATTTTTTTTTTCGAAACACAAAACATGAACGTGCAGATAAATAAATATCTGTTTTAATTTTGTATAAAGAAATAAGGACATAAAATATGCAAATCTATATAAATTCAATATAAAACTATTATTTTTTAAGAAAGCTATTATAGAAAGATTGTAAATGTTATATAATAAAAAATAAGTTGGACAATTATTTAAATAAAGTATGCTTGGAACTATTTGAGTGGAGGATACGGTGGATATAGATAATACAAGGGATTTATATAACTGGCTTGAAAATGGTCAAATTTCTAAAGCTGAAAAAGAAAACATAGAGATGATAATAAAGGCTTTTTCAGATTACATAACCGCAGTCGATTCAGAATACCTATATAACAAAACTTTCCTAAAAAAATTTATTCCTGCGTTCATTTTGAGCAATGGAAATTTGAATATAAAGAAAGAGTTTTTAATTAAACTTAAAGATTCTCTTCAAGAGTATAAAGAAAATTTAAAAATAGAGATTGATAATGCATGGCATTTCGACGGAACAAAAAGTTGTGAAATTATTCTATTAAATAATTTTAACAAATCAAAGGTTAATTCTGATAAATTATATTACCAAATTAAATATGATGGTAAAAAATCATTTGTTATAGCGGATTGTGTTGAATTAGATAAGTTAAACAGGGATATGGATAAAACAATCAAGGAGGTTAAAAATCTGTTTTCAGATAGATTTAAAATTGACTATGAGAATTAAGGATTATAATGAACGTTTATTTGATAAGAGTAACATTTTTTTAGCATTATATTCTGTCAATTCGTATATATGTAATCGAGAATTGCTTACAAAAGATGATAGAAATAGCCTTAATAGATTAAAGGACATTTTCGATAAAGAGAATATAGATGGATGGATAAAAAAAATAAAAAATCGCTTAGAGGGATTGATAAATGGGGATGACTATTTGAAGGCTAAAGTATATTTTAAGCCAAAAAAGTATGAGGATGGCAAATCTATTTTTAGACCTATTCATCATTCATCATTACTAGACCAGATTACGGCTGTAGCAATGCTGAACCTCTTAATCTATGATTTTGACGATGAGAATAAGGTGGGAATGTCAGATCTAAGCCGTCTTATTCCACATAATTTTTATGGTAATAGGGTTGCTTATGACATAGAACATCTCTTTATTCCATGGGAAGTACAATATAAAAAATATAACAAGATTACTAATGAAAAATATAGAAAATATCACGATAATCTCGAGTATAAGTGGGAAGTTGATCTAGATATAAAAGATTTTTTTCCATCGATTAATCCATCAGTTTTATTTAGATATATTTCTAAACTTCTACCAGTAAATCTTTCAGATCAAAATAAAAAAATTATATTGAAAATACTTGAAAAGCTTATTTTTGTAGAAATTGAAGAATTAGACAAAGATGATTTAAATAGGTACAGGGGTAAAGAAAATGATTTTTTGTGCAGCTTTTCTCAAGGTATTCCTCAAGGGTTGCCACAGAGCTATTTTTTTGCAAACCTATTAATGATTAGAATCGAAAAAATATACAAAAAAGCTTTTCCTAAATCTGAGATGTTTTTTTATGTCGATGATTCAGTTATTTTTACAAATGATATAAAACGTGAAGAAGATCTTAGCAATAAGATTATGGAGATTAATCGTGAGATAAAAAAATGGATTAAAATAGGAATGTCTAAAAATCCCAAGGGACTACCTAAACATCTATATGAATATGTAAAGGAGCGAGAATCGAGTTATGATATTAGACTACACGATTTGGGTGAAAAAAGTACTGCATCAAATATTTCTAAAAGTAGCTCGTCTGAGATATATCTGAATTGTATAGGCAGAGAAATATCTAAGACAGCATTTGAATTGAATACTGGTTATTCGGATGAAGAAAGTATGATGCTTTTGGAAAAAAATAAAAAAATAAAAATCGCAGTTGAGAAAGAATTGGATAATATTAATACAAGGTTACAGAATCCAACAAATAATGCTAAAATTGGACTTGAAGCATATAAGAAAAAGCTTATAAGATATAGGAAATTCTTCAAGTATAGGAATTTCGAATTGACGATTAGAGCTAATGGTATTGATAGTGAAATAAAATCCGAATGCGAACAGATATTAAAGGAAGTAGTTAAAAATAAAAACATAGAATTATTTTTTCAAAACTTCACGGAGGATATTTTTTCTGGATTATTAAGTCTCGTCTTACGCGAAATGACTAATTCAGGGGAAAAAACAGATGAGTTATTAAATTTGATTATCAGACTAAATCTCTTATTATTTGGTTGTGATAACAGAGAAACATCATATCTTTATCAAACATTTTCAAGGTATTCTGATGACGAATTGGAATATAATAGTGAAAACAGAAAATATTCCTCACTAAAAAGAAAATTAAAAGGTCAAATGCATTTCTTTCAAAAGAAAGATGAAGTTTTTCGCAGAAATAAAACAAAAGAGATTTTATCAATTACGTTCGATGAAATTAAAATTAAAATGAAAATGGAAAAAAGTTTTAATGATATATTTTGTCTTGTTGATGCAAATTCATCGTCAATTCGCCAAACACTTTTGAATGCATATGTATCTGTAATGCTTGGTTTTGAAATGAGTGATGAATATTTATTACAAAAAAAAATAAACCGTAAAATCACATATACGGAACTAAGAATTCTTGTAATGCTTAGGTCAAAAAAATTTGAGGAGAAGCCATTTTTTGATTCATTAGATGATTTCTTCAATGTGGAATTTGATTGTGGAATAGATTACTCTATATTGCAGGTAATAGGGTATTTCAGAACATATGTATCAGATATTAAAAAAATAGATAATCTCATACTAGTACACAAATATACATGTGATATTTGGAGAAATGGATCTAAGCATTTATACTTTTATACATTGCATAACCAGGAGCATGCATGTGACTTAGTAAAAAACATCGTAAAGCTTGTTAGAGCAATAGATTATATTGAAATTAAGAAAAATGATTATTACATTTTATTTATTTCTTCATACTTGCATGATATATCAATGGTAACATTTCCGCTTTTAGATTCAATACAAAACAATAGTTACGAAAGCGATAAGATATACACAGATTTTGTCAATGATATTAAAAAAAGTATAGATGATGATAACTTGTCGGATAAGTCAGTGAAAAAAATGCTTATGGATTATTATGTTAAAGTAGATGAATTTTATGAGAAGCAAATTCGCTCTAATCATGCTAAAGATAGTGCAAAAGAGATTAGAGAAAGAAAAGAACTATCCTTCATTGATTTTGCCATGAGAGAAATAGTGGCGGAGGTTTCAGAGGCTCATGGGTATAATCTTGAAGATGTTTATTATAAAAAATCATATGCATATAATAAAAACTGGAGTGAGAAATATACGAAAATACTTTTACGTATTGCAGATTTACTAGATATGAGTAATTATAGGGTATCTAAAGCGATTCTAAATCATAACATTAATAATATGGGTGATGTTTCAAGATTTCATTGGCTTTCGCATATGGTTACTAAAGAATATAAACTTGATGTGAAGTATGACTTGAAGGAAAACATTAATGATAACTATCTTAGTAAGAAAAGTCTTATCGAAACGATATCGCTGACAGTTTATGTTGATCTGCACCAGTTTACAAAGGTTATATCACCACAATGCAAGGAAATGAATCTTGTCAGTGTGTCGAATGAAGAAATAGTATTAGAATGTGGACGCGAGTGTCAAAACAAATCTGAATGTAATTTCCTTTGCAAGTGGTTTGCAAAGAAGAATAATTACATTTTTATGGAATTAGATGCTTTGAGAAACTATTTAAATTCAGTTCCAGACAATTATTTTGATACTAGAATTGAAGTTATAGTTAAAACATCGGATAATAGTATTCTTAGCACGGAACAATTTTCAAATCTTTCGAAATATATTGAAGAATGCTAGGCTGTTTATCATGTATTATTTTGTATAGAATAGTTGTAAGCTTGTTCGTAAGGAGGGAAATAAAAAATTATTTTATAATCGATTTACATTCACGATAACTCTCTGAAAGCTTTATATACCAATGCTTAGGGACGGAATTTTTTAAAATTTGACTTTTAATAAACAGTAGTGTATAATAATAAATATAAAGACAGTTTAGAAAATATTTAAATTTAAATGTTTATGAGCAATCAAAGGGTGTATAATATAAATAACACGTGCATAAGATGTGCACCGCAGTAGTTAACTGAAAGGAGTTAATATCATGTCAATAGAAAACAAGATCGATCAGGCTAAAGGCGCGGTAAAAGAAGGTCTAGGAAAAGTAGGTGGAGACAAAAAGACTGAATTTGAAGGTGCAGTAGAAAAGGCAGCTGCTAAGGTTAAAGAGGTAGGCGAAAACGTAAAGGACTCTGTAGAAGGAGCAGTTGAAGGTCTAAAGAATGCTGTAAGCAAAGATAAATAATTAAATTAAGATTTTCTTTAAATACTCATTATAAAAAGGTCTTCTGTGGTAGAATATATCACAGAAGATTTTTTGTTATATTAAGTGTTATATCCATTTTTATGGAAATATATAAATAAGTAATATTTGGAAGGAGACAGGATGCTAAGAGATTTATTTAGATATTTCAAACCGCATAGAAAGATATTTGCGCTCGATATGTTTTGTGCCATTATGATTGCATTTATCGACCTTGCGTTTCCGCTAGTTTCAAGGACTGCGATGTACGATATGCTTCCGCAGAGCAAGTACAGGACCTTCTTTGTTGTAATGGCAATAGTTGCTGTTGCATATGTTCTCAGGTCGATTTGCTACTACATCATGACCTACTGGGGACATACCTTCGGTATCAGAGTTGAGACCGATATAAGGGCGGACCTTTTCAATAAACTGCAGAGTCTAGACTTTGAGTTTTACGATAAGAATAGGACTGGTACTTTGATGAGCAGGCTGACAAGCGACCTCTTTGAGATTACAGAGCTTGCACACCATGGCCCTGAGGACCTTGTAATTGCAATACTTTCGATATCAGGTGCTCTGATAGTTATGTTTAGCATAGAGTGGAGACTTGCACTAGTTGTAGCAGTGCTCGTGCCTATTTTTCTTTTGATTGTCGTGCTGACAAGAAAGCAGATGTCGAGAGCCTCGGTTAATGTAAAGAAGAAAATTGCTGATATAAACACGGAGATAGAGTCATGTATTTCAGGAATTAAGACATCAAAGGCCTTTGCCAACGAGGATGTCGATAACGATAGATTTATGGATTCTAACTATGTGTATAGGACGTCAAAGAGTGAGTTCTATAAAGCGATGGGAACCTTCAACGCATCGCAGGAATTTTTTATGTGCATCATGCCGGCTGCAGTCATTGCGATTGGCGGAAAGCTAATCATGGATGGACAGCTTAATTACATTGACTTGATTACTTTTACGCTTTATGTTTCAGCATTTATTACGCCAGTTAGAAAGATGGCAAATTTTGCTGAGATCTTTGCAAACGGTATGGCTGGGCTTAGGAGATTTAGCGAAATCATGGCGCTTAAACCTCAGGTAGAGGAGAAGCCAGATGCTATTGATTTTGATGTAAAAGAGGGAAATATCGACTTTGATGATGTAACATTTGCATACGACGGAGTCCACGATGTTGTAAATAACATGAACCTTCATGTTAAGGCTGGAGAAACGCTTGCAGTTGTCGGAGCCTCTGGTGGTGGTAAAACTACTGTCTGCCAGCTAATTCCGAGGTTTTACGATGTGAGCAGCGGAAGCATCAAAATAGATGGAGTTGACGTTAGAGACGTGACTAAGAATTCTCTTCGTGAGAATATAGGAATTGTTCAGCAGGATGTATTCATTTTCGCAGATACAATCCTAGAAAACATCAGATACGGTAAGCCATCAGCAAGCTACGAAGAAGTTGTTATTGCAGCAAAGAAGGCTGAGATATTTGATGACATCATGGAGATGCCTGATCAGTTTGATACTTATGTAGGTGAGAGGGGAACAAGGCTCTCAGGAGGCCAAAAACAGAGACTTTCCATAGCTAGAATCTTTCTAAAGAATCCTAGAATTTTGATTCTAGACGAGGCGACATCGGCGCTTGATACAATTACGGAAAGGTCGATTCAAAAGTCCTTTGATGAGCTATCAAAGGATAGAACTTGCCTAATTATAGCGCATAGACTTGCAACGGTTCAAAATGCGAATAGAATAATCCTAGTTGACGATGGAAGAATTGCAGAAGAGGGCACGCATGCTGAGCTTATGGAGCTCAACGGCAGATACGCTAAGCTCTTCAACACTCAGAGACTTGACTACTCAAGCGATGAGGAAAATTAGAATAGAAGAAACGAAAAGCCTGTGGATTTCCACAGGCTTTGATTTTGCTTTTATGAACGATTAGTTCTTTAGGCTCTGAAGTGGAGCAGGTATTCTGCCGCCGCGAAGTATCATCTTTGCTGGGGACTTATCTCTAAGCTTCATAACTGGACCGTAGCCTAAAAGTCCGCCAAAGTTCAGCTCCTCTCCCTCGGAAAGTCCAATAGCAGGGATAACTCTAACTGCTGTAGTCTTGGAGTTTACCATTCCGATAGCCGCTTCATCAGCAATTATAGCTGAGATGGTTTCAGCAGGTGTATCTCCAGGAATTACTATCATGTCTAGACCTACTGAGCAAACAGCTGTCATAGCCTCTAGCTTTTCTATGCTTAGTGTTCCTTCTCTTGCAGCCTTGATCATGCCAGCGTCCTCACTGACTGGGATGAAAGCTCCTGAAAGTCCGCCAACGCTTGATGAAGCCATAACTCCGCCTTTCTTGACAGCGTCATTTAGCATTGCAAGCGCTGCTGTAGTACCGTGTGTACCGCACTGCTCAAGGCCTATTTCCTCAAGTATGTGAGCAACTGAGTCGCCGACAGCTGGAGTTGGAGCAAGCGAAAGGTCTACGATTCCAAATGGAACATTTAGTACTTCAGCTGCTTCGCTTCCGACTAGCTGACCCACTCTTGTAATCTTAAAAGCAGTTCTCTTAATCTGCTCTGAAACCTCGTTTAGACTTGCGCAAGGGTCCATCTTTGATAGAGCTGATCTAACTACGCCAGGGCCTGAAACACCAACGCTTAGGACAGTATCAGACTCACCGACGCCATGAAATGCACCAGCCATGAATGGGTTATCTTCTACAGCGTTACAGAAAACAACTAGCTTTGCTGCACCTATGCACTGCTTGTCCTTTGTGAGCTTTGCAGCTTCGAGAACCTGCCTTCCCATTAAAGCTACAGCGTCCATGTTGATTCCGGCCTTTGTTGAGCCAACATTTACCGATGAACAAACGAGCTCAGTTTCTGCAAGAGCCTGAGGAATTGAATTTATCAGCTCAAGGTCACCCGCGCTAAAGCCCTTGTGAACTAGGGCAGAGTAGCCACCGATGAAGTTGACTCCGCATTCCTTTGCAGCCTTGTCGAGAATCCTTGCGTATTTGATTGGGTTTCCGCCAGAAACACCAGCGAGCATAGCTATAGGAGTTACAGAAATTCTCTTATTTACGATTGGAATGTCGTATTTCTTCTCTATGCTTTCACCAGTTGAAACTAGCTTTTCTGCCTTGCGGCAAATCTTGTCGTATATTTTTTGACATGATTTATCGATATCGCTATCGGCGGAATCGAGCAGGGAAATTCCCATGGTTATCGTTCTAATATCAAGGGATTCGTCCTGTATCATGCCTATGGTTTCTAAGATGTCGTTTGTATTTATCATGTATCCCTCCAGCAGACTAAATCCTGTGCATTGCGTTAAAGATGTTCTCGTGCATAACGTGAATTGTCATGCCGGTAGCCTCTGCTTCGATATTCTTCTTAAGCTCGTCAAGCGGAATTGAAAGCTCTGAGATGTCGATGACCATGATCATACAGAATATTTCTGTCAAAACTGACTGACTTACATCGATAACGTTCGCATTTGCCTCTGCGCAGGCCTTGGATACCTTTGCGAGTATGCCGACAGCGTCCTTGCCGACAACAGTTACAACTGCTTTTTCCATGATTTTGTCCATTTTCTCCTCCAGTTATTTTAGTTCTGCTATGTATATATCTCTTGCTAAATTATTGTCTGTTCTATATTTAATATCAAAATGAGGATATTCAGCGCCAAGCCTATCCTTGTTAATGCCACAGTTTCCAATCATATTGGAGAAAGACTGAGGATTAGAGAAGATATCGACCTTGAGTTTTGGCTTTGGTGGGCTACTTGCCTCGTCAGAGCCTTCAGTTCTCGCAAGTCTTGTGTCATCTATATTTGGCGCGTGTGCAGGACCCATGCCGTCTGTCTTTTTCATCAAAGCATCAAGCTGTTCCTTAAGTGCCTCATATGCTATCTCGCCTTCGACGAGCTGCCTAAAGGCTGGATGATAGGTTCCGCCGTTAATTGCAGATAAATCGCTTCCGCCGATTATATCTGTGCTCTTAAGCCCGACTCTCATTATATTTATTCCTGCCTTATGCAGAATCTTATACATTTCCTTGGTGTGAAGCAGTGCTTCTTCCTTGCTCAAAGCCTCGTAGCTTCCGTCCTCATACATGTCATAAAGCTCTGTGCCATCTATGACCAAAGTAGGGTAGAGCCTTGCTAGCTCTGGGGAAAGTGCCACAGTTTCTCTTGCTGAATAAATGCAGCTCTCTAGGCTATCTCCAGGAAGCCCGATCATGAGCTGAATACCAAGCTTAAACCCTCGCTCTTTAATTAGTCTAGCTGCCTTTCTTGCTGTGTCGCTATCGTGCCCTCGCTTGGATAGTCTAAGCACTTCGTCGCTAAAGGACTGAACACCTAGCTCTATGGTGCTTACATTATAGCGTTTGAGATTTTCCAAAATCTCTTCGTCTATGCAGTCTGGCCTTGTCGATATGTGTAGGGATGAAACTCTTCCCTGATCTATATATTTGTTTGCGACCTCAAGATATGCGGTCTGCGCATCTATTGGAATCGCTGTAAAACTTCCTCCATAAAAAGCGATTTCTATCTCGCTTGTGTCAAGGTCTCCGAGCGTCGACAGGTATCTTTCTACGGTTTCTCTGACTTCATCTGTGCTAACGGCCTTAGTCCTTGCTGTTATCTTCTGCTGATTGCAGAAAACACACTGGCAGGGGCAGCCGAGATGGGGGATGAATATGGGTATTATCGCATGTTTCTTCATACTCTATGCTCCCTGCTTTATAGCTTCATATACTAAAGAATTGAGCCTATGTCAGTGAGCTGATACTCTGGGAACCACTTACATCTTATTCCGCGCTCCTCAGTGAACTCTAAAATCCTTGGAAAATCAGGATGAGAGGAGAGGTCTCCGTTAAATACAAGTTCATCTCCAACTCTGCCACAGGTTCCACCGATGAATCCTGTGTCATAGCCGTCGAGGCGAACAAAGCCTGGCTGCACTAGAAGAACTGAAAGATCTTCTATGCCTTCACAGGCTTTTGCAATTCCAGCATCGTAGGTGATGATTGAGTTTTCGTCAACGATAGCGATGCTGCACTTTGTATATCCTTGTTTGACGTCGATGAGGTACATTCCCATTTCCTCAGCGACCTTGAGTAGGCGCGGCGCCGTACAGGAAAGGTTGTGTATGAAGTACTTTCCTGTACATGCTGCATTGAATGCAGCATCCTGAGGATAGTACCTGCCGAGGTCCTCAGGCGCCGCCATGTAGACGGGAGCCTTGTCCCCGATTCCCATTTTGCATAGGAAAATATCGGGATGATTAGAAATCCCGCGATCAACAATTCCGTTTGATGAAATTGGCTCAAGCACATGCCCAAGCCCTGTTAAATACTCTTTAAGATGATAGTGTGCATCTTTTGCTATATATATTTTACTCATGATGACATTATACTACAAATACGGGCAAAAATATTATATAATTAATGATATATGAGATTAAATTTGTGGAGGAAGAAATGGATTACAACATATTAGCAGAACTGCTGTTTCCAAATATAGATAAAAGCCCTGAGGATTATGAGAAAATCTATCCTAAGAGAAATCTGCCAGAGGGAGCCAAGGTTACAAGACTAGGACCATCACCAACTGGTTTTATTCATCTCGGAAACCTTTACGGAGCCTTTGTAGACGAAAGACTTGCTCATCAGTCAGGCGGAGTATTCTATCTAAGAATTGAGGACACTGACGACAAGCGTTTTGTCGATGGTGCGGTTAAGATTATCATCGATTCTCTCAGATTCTTTGGAATAAGCTTTGACGAGGGGGCAGGACTAGATGGAGATACAGGTGCTTATGGTAACTACACTCAGAGCAAGAGAGGCGAAATCTACGCTTCGTTTGCTAAGAAGCTAGTGAGAGAAGGAAAGGCGTATCCATGCTTTTTGACAGAAGAAGAAATCACTGCTATTAGAGCAAAGCAAGAAGCAGAGAAGCAAAACCCTGGAATCTATGGTGAGTTTGCAGCGCACAGAAACCTAAGCCTAGAGGAAATAGAAGCTAATATTAAAGCCGGAAAACCTTATGTTTTAAGACTTAAGTCTGATGGAAATCCAGACCCAGAAAAGGCACGTAGAATCAAGGTAGAGGATGCCATAAGAGGAACGCTCGAAATGCCGGAAAACTTTCAGGACGTCGTCATCCTCAAGACCACAGGAATTCCAACCTACCACTTCGCACACGTGGTTGACGACCACCTGATGAGAACGACTCACGTCGTAAGAGGCGCAGAGTGGCTTCCTTCACTACCAATCCACGTTGAGCTCTTCGAAAAGCTCGGCCTTGAGCTTCCAATCTACTGCCACACAGCGCAGCTAATGAAGCTAGACGAAAACGGAAACAAGCGAAAACTCTCCAAGAGAGAAGACCCAGAGCTATCGCTTGATTACTATCGCAACCTAGGATACCATCCAGCTGCGGTAAGAGAATATCTGCTAACCATCCTAAACTCCAATTTTGAGGAGTGGAGAGCAGAGCATCAGGATGCAGATATTGACGAGTTCACCTTTACAACAGAGAAGATGAGTAACTCGGGTGCACTATTTGATTTGAATAAGCTAAACGACATCAGTAAGGATGTTCTTCTTAGAATCCCGGCAGAGGAAATCATAGAGTTTCTAAAGGGTTGGGCTGAGGAATTTAAGCCTGAGATCATGTATATCTTTGACGATGAGGAATACCTTAAGAAGATTATAGACCTTGGTAGAAACGATAAGAAGCCAAGAAAGGACCTCGTTTATGCAGAACAGATTGTCGAATTTATAAGCTATTTCTTTGACGATATGTTTGCAAGAGAGGATGAGATTCCTGCAGAGGTTTCAGCTGAGGATGCAAGAGAAATTCTAAAGAAATACATGGAAAGCTATGACCATGCAGACGACCAGAGCCAGTGGTTTGACAAGATTAGAAACATAGCTGTTGAGCTTGGATATGCGGCAAAGCCTAAGGATTACAAGAAGAATCCCGAGGATTATAAGGGGCATGTAGGACATGTGAGCACAGTTATTAGAATTGCGCTTATGGGAAGAGCTCAGTCACCTGATGTTTGGTGCATACAGCAGATTATGGGCGAGGATATGACTCGCAGAAGAATCACAAGCTATGAGATATAATACGGGCTATATGCTCAATAACAAGCTCGCTTCTCGCGTAAACTACGCTAAGTTGCGGGCTTGATACATTTAGGAGAAATATGGTAAACATAGGAAATCACTGGGATGAGGTGCTCGCTGGCGAGTTTAATAGCGAGTACTATAAGAAGCTTAGACAATTTTTGATAGAGGAATATCGCACTCAGACTATCTACCCTGATATGCACGATATTTTCAATGCACTAAAGGAAACCGACTTTGATGATACAAGGGTTTTGATACTGGGTCAGGATCCTTATCACGGAGCAGGGCAGGCACACGGCATGGCTTTTTCTGTAAAGCCGGGAGTTAAGCAGCCACCGTCGCTTGTAAATATTTTCAAAGAGCTTCGAGAGGAACTAGGAACGCCTATGCCAAGCTCTGATAACGGTTATCTACTCAGCTGGGCCAAGCAGGGAGTCCTCCTTCTTAACACCTGTCTTACTGTGAGGGAAGGAAAGCCAAACTCTCACAAGGGAAAGGGCTGGGAAAGACTTACTGATGCTGTAATTTCTAAGCTAAACGATAGAGCAGAGCCTGTTGTCTTTATTCTCTGGGGTGCTAATGCAAGAGCTAAGAAGTCCCTAATCACAAACGAAAGACATTTGATACTCGAGGGCGCACATCCAAGCCCACTATCAGCATATAATGGTTTTTTTGGCGGAGCCTACTTTACGAGGACTAATGAATTTCTAGAAAAGAATGGTAAAAAAGAGATAAACTGGGACATTACAGATTTGAAATAATGAGCATTTTGTGGTATAATTTATCGTTAAATCAATGAATAAAGAAGGTAAAATTATGTCTGAAAGACAAAAAATAATTAACATTGCCGTTATAGCCCATGTAGATGCTGGTAAGTCGACGCTCGTAGATGCTTTTTTAAAGCAGAGCGGTATATTTAGAGACAACGAAGCAATGGCAGATTGCGTCATGGATAGCGACGATATAGAGCGTGAGAGAGGTATAACCATCTACTCCAAGAACTGCTCAGTAATGCATAATGACGTTAAGATAAACATCGTAGATACACCAGGCCACGCGGATTTTTCATCTGAGGTAGAGCGTATCATGAAGACTGTAGATACAGTTATTCTGCTTGTTGACTCAAGTGAGGGACCTATGCCACAGACTCGTTTTGTTCTAAGCAAGTCGCTAGAGCAGGGGCTAAATCCTATTTTGTTCATTAACAAGATTGACAAGAAGGATGCCAGAATCGACGAGGTTGTCGACGAGGTATACGAGCTATTCATGGACCTAGATTCAAATGACGAGCAGCTGAACTTCCCAATACTCTACGGAGTTGCGAGACAGGGCATAGCTGTTAAGGATCCATCAGATATAGATGGCCTTGAGTTTAGACAGGGAGATAGTAAGCTAAAGCATACACCAGAGGGCTACGGCGGATTCGATATTACGCCACTCTTTGATACAATAATTGAGCACTGCGAGGTTTACCCAGACAGAAGAGAAGAGCCTTTGCAAATGCAGATTTCAACGCTTGCCTACGATGACTATATCGGAAGACTAGGAATCGGAAGAATTACAAGAGGCGTACTCAAACAGGGCAGTCAGGTTTCTGTTGTCAAAGAAAACAGCGTAGAAACTCGCAAAATCGGTCAGATCTTTGTTTACAGAGGTCTTAAGAGGATGCCTGTTGAAGAAGCTCAGTGCGGAGACATAGTTGTCGTTTCAGGTATCTCAGATATCTCAATCGGTGAGACAATCTGCGATCCTTCAGCACCAGAGGGACTAGGCAGCATCATGATTGAGGAACCTACGCTTTCGATGAACTTCATGGTTAACTCATCTCCTTTTGCTGGTCAGGTGGGTAAGTATGTGACATCAAGGCATATTAGAGAAAGACTGAACAAGGAGCTTGAGGTCAATGTTGGACTCACTGTTGAGGACACGGATTCAACAGACTGCTTCAAGGTTTCAGGAAGAGGCGAACTCCATCTTTCTATTTTGATAGAGAATATGAGAAGAGAAGGTTATGAGCTAGCTGTATCAAAGCCAGAGGTTATCTACCACAAGGACGAAAACGGCGCAAAGCTTGAGCCAATTGAAGAAGTTATAATTACTGTTCCAGATGAATATTCAGGAACGGTAATCTCCAAGCTAAACCTCAGAAAGGGAATCATGGTTCAGATGTCTGGTGATAGCGGCTACACCAAGCTAGAGTACCATGCACCAACTAGAGGACTTTTGGGATATAGATCTGAGTTTATTAACGATACTCGTGGCGAAGGAAACATGGAGAGAAGGTTCTTTGCATTCGAAGAGTACAAGGGCGAGATTCCGGGCAGAAATAACGGAGTAGCGATTGCGATAGAAGAAGGTGTTTGCACACCTTATGCACTTTTCAATATCAGCGAGAGAGTTCAGATGTTCGTAGAGCCTCAGACTAGAGTTTATGAGGGCATGATTGTCGGAATGAACTCGAGAGGAAATGATATGGAGGTTAATCCATGTAAGGCTAAGAAGGCGACTAATATGCGTGCGGCAGGAAGCGATGAGAATGTTAAGCTCTCACCAGCTCGCCACTTCACTCTTGAGGAAGCGCTGGAATTTATAGCAGACGATGAGCTAGTTGAAATCGTTCCAGATGATATCAGGCTCAGAAAGAAGCTACTTAAGGAAATAGAGAGAAGAAGAGCAGGACGCTAAGAAGGCGTTTTGCTATGTAGATAGGTCTTACGGCAGGCACCTTGGTGTAGCCGTGAGAGGGCAGAGGTATATGATGCTAAATACAGAGCATATAACAAAGATACTAACAGAGATGGGAATCGCTTTGCTATCCTTCATAGTTGGCTGGGTAGTGATAACGATTTTGATTAAATTGCTTCGCAAGATACTTGTGAGGTCAAATATCGACAAATCACTACACGCGTTTATAACTAATGGTATAAGGGTAATATTTTTGATAGTACTTGCTATTATAATTTTGCAGGAGCTAGGACTGAATACTTCATCTCTTTTGACAGTCCTCGGTGCTGGAGGAGCAGCGATTGCACTCGCCCTAAAGGACAGTCTTGGCAATATTGCAGGAGGCTTTCTCATTTTGATTAATAAGCCTTTCAAGTGCGGAGATGTGATAGCCGTAAATGGAAGTGTTGATGCTACTGGAATTGTAGATGAGATTGACCTAATGTACACCAAGATGCACACTGGTGATAATAAGGTCGTGACAGTGCCAAATGGCGTGATGTCGGCTTCGGTTTTGACTAACTTCACTGAGTCTGGGATAAGGCGAATAGACAAGGTATATAAGTTTGCTAAGGATACGGATATATCAAAGGTAAAGGATATTTTGATGGGAGTTGCAAAGAGCAATCCTCTCGTGTTAAGCACGCCTGAACCGATAATTGGAGTTAGCTCCATAGATGCTTATGCGCTATCTGTAGACTTTAAGCTTTGGTGCAAGGCGGACGACCTATTTATGCTATCATACAAGATAGAGGAAGCAGTTACTGAGGCACTCAGAGCTGCCGAAGTAGATTTATCGTATACTAATATTGATATCCACATGCAGTAATGCAGTGATATATAGATTTGACACGTTTAATTTTTTATTATAGAGAATGGGAGAAAAACAATGAGAGAAATTAAGAAGTTCAAGCGTGTTCTGGTTGCCAATCGTGGCGAGATTGCAATTAGAGTATTCAGAGCATGTCAAGAGCTTGGAATTAGAACAGTTGCAATTTACTCTGAGGAAGACAAGAACAGCTTATTCAGATTTAAGGCAGATGAATCCTACCAGATAGGAAAGGGAAAGACTCCTGTTGCGGCATACCTATCAATTGAGGAAATTATTGAGCTTGCAAAGGCTAAGGGTGTTGATGCTATTCACCCAGGATATGGATTCCTATCAGAGAATACAGAATTTGCAAAGGCTTGCGAGGACGCAGGAATTGAATTTATCGGACCTAACCACTACATGATGGATCAGCTTGGCGACAAGATCAAATCCAAGATTGTAGCTGCTAGAGTTGAGGTTCCTACTATCCCAGGTGTTGACTCAGCTATCAAGGACGAGGATGAGGCGGTTGAATTCGCAGACAGATGCGGATACCCAGTTATGCTTAAGGCAGCAGCTGGTGGCGGCGGCCGTGGTATGAGAATCGTAAGAAGCAAAGATGATATCGTAAATGAGTATAGAAGAGCAAAGAGTGAAGCTCAGGCTGCATTCGGTATCGATGATATATTTATTGAGAAGTACCTCGAAAACCCTAAGCACATCGAGGTTCAGATTGTCGGAGATAAGTATGGTAACATCGTACACCTCTACGATAGAGACTGCTCCATTCAGAGAAGACATCAGAAGGTTATTGAGTTTACACCTTCACTTTGTCTAACAGATGAGCAGAGAAAGGCTATCTGTAACGACGCACTCAAGATTGCAAGAGCAGTTGATTATCGCAGTGCTGGTACAGTTGAGTTCCTTCTAGACTCAGACGGAAGACACTATTTCATTGAGATGAACCCTCGTATTCAGGTAGAACATACAGTTACTGAGATGGTGACAGGTATAGATATCGTTCAGACTCAGATTTTAGTTGCTGAGGGATATGCTCTTGCAGATCCAGAAATCGGAATAGAATCTCAGGATGATATTCACACAAGAGGTTATGCTATCCAGTGCAGAATCACAACAGAAGACCCTAGCAACGGATTTGCTCCTGACACAGGAACTATCGAGCTTTACAGAAGTGCTTCAGGTTACGGCATCAGACTTGATGGCGGTAATGGATTTACTGGTTCAACAATCAGTCCATATTACGACAGTCTTCTAGTTAAGGTTACAGCAACGGCACTTACATTTGATGCAGCAAGACGCAAGGCTATCAGAGCTCTTAGAGAGACTCAGATCAAGGGCGTTAAAACAAACATCGGCTTCATCCTAAACGTTCTAAACCACGAGACCTTCGCTGAAGGAAACTGTAACACTGGCTTTATTTCAGCTCATCCAGAGCTTATGGATATCAGAACCAAGGAAGATGAAGAGCTAAAGATTATCAACTTCCTAGGAAACAAGATTGTTAATGAGACAAAGGGAAGAAAGCCAACCTTTGACGTTCCTGTATTCCCACGCGTTAGCCCTGAGGAAATTGCTAAGTTAAGAGGAACAAAGCAGTTACTTGACGAGCAGGGACCTGAGGCAGTAAGCAAGTGGGTTCTTGATCAGAAGAGACTTTTGATCACAGATACAACAATGAGAGATGCTCAGCAGTCACTTATGGCTACTAGAGTTCGTACAATAGATATGGAGAAAATCGCTCCTGGTACAGCGCTTTATGGTAAGGATTTCTTCTCACTTGAGATGTGGGGTGGAGCTACATTTGATACAGCTTTTAGATTCCTTCACGAAAATCCATGGGAGAGACTTGCAACACTAAGAAAGCTCATTCCAAACATAATGTTCCAGATGCTCGTTAGAGGTGCTAATGCTGTAGGATACAAGAACTACCCTGATAACGTTATCAGAGAGTTCATTAAGCAGTCAGCTAAGGCTGGAATTGACGTATTCCGTATCTTTGACTCACTCAACTGGACAGAGGGAATGAAGATTGCTCTTGACGAAACGCTCAAGCAGGGTAAGCTTGCTGAGGCATGCATGTGCTACACAGGCGATATTCTCGATAAGTCAAGAACAAAGTACAATCTAGAATACTACATCAAGCTTGCTAAGGAACTTGAGGCTGAGGGCGCTCACATCATCGGTATCAAGGATATGTCTGGACTTCTAAAGCCAATGGCTGCAAGAGAGCTCATTGGAGAACTCAAGCAGGTTCTTAAGATTCCAGTACATCTACATACACATGATACAAGCGGTAACGGTATCGCAACAGTTCTCATGGCTGCTCAGGCAGGTGTAGACATCGTCGATGCTGCATTTAACAGCATGGCAGGTCTAACATCACAGCCTGGACTAAACTCCATCGTTGCAGCTCTTGAGCACTCATCAAGAGATACAGAAATCGCTTACGAGGGAATCCAGCAGCTCTCAGAGTACTGGAGAGATGTAAGACCAGTATATGCAAGCTTTGAGTCTGGACTACGTACACCATCTGCAGAAATCTACAAGTATGAGATGCCTGGCGGACAGTATTCAAACCTAAAGGCTCAGGTAGATTCATTTGGACTAGGCTATAAGTTCAATGAGGTTAAGGAGATGTATCGCAAGGTTAACTTGATGCTTGGAGACATCATCAAGGTTACACCTACATCAAAGGTTGTCGGTGACACTGCAATTTTCATGGTTCAGAATGACATGACACCAGAGAACATCTATGAGAAGGGTAAGAACGTAGACTTCCCAGATTCACTAGTTTCATTCTTTGAGGGAATGATCGGTCAGCCACTTGGAGGATTCCCAAAGAATCTTCAGAAGCTAGTTCTCAAGGATAAGAAGCCAATCACATGCCGTGCAGGTGAGCTCCTAGAGGATGAAGACTTTGATGCAATCAAAAAGCACCTAGTTGATGAGCTAGGAATAGAGGCAAGTGAGCAGGATGTCATCAGTGCTGCAATCTACCCTAAGGTATTTGACGACTATATCAAATATGTTCGCAAGAACGGTGATTTCAGACACATGGGTTCTGACATCTTCTTCCACGGACTATCCGAGGGTGAAACTTGCGAAATCAAGATCGATGAGGGTAAGACATTTATCGTAAGACTTATCGAGAGAAGAGCTACAAATAACGAAGGCATCTGTGAGGTTGTATTCGAAATCAACGGTAACCGCAGAGTTGCAAAGGTTAAGGATGAGGACATCAAGGACTCAGTAGCTGTAGCTGTTACAAGATATGCAGACGAAGAAAACCCAATGGAAATCGGTGCAAACATCCCTGGTGCTGTTATCAAGATTCTCATTAAGGAAGGCGATAAGGTCGAAGCAAATCAGGCTATCGCTGTACTTGAAGCAATGAAGATGGAGACAAATATCATTTCAACTACTGATGGTATCGTTGATACGGTATTCGTTAAGGAAGGTCAGCAGGTTAAGGCTGGCGAGATGATTGCAGTACTCAAATAACTAACAAAAAGCGGGGCGTGTATTGCATGCCCTGCTTATTTTTAAGGAGATGGCAGTGGACAAAAAACAAAGTGTACTAAAAAACTTTTTAACATACATCAAAATCGATACGCAGTCCGACGACACTAGCGAGACTGTTCCTAGTACAGCAAAGCAGCTGAATCTAGCCAAGGTTTTGATGGAGGAAATCAAGGCTCTTGGAATCACAGAGGTAGAACTAGATGACAAGGGCTATATCTACGGAAAGCTCAGAGGAAATATCGACGCAAAGGTTCCTACAATAGGCTTCATAGCTCATATGGATACGGCACTAGAATTTCCATATCCAGGAGATGAGGCTAGGGTTATAGATAACTACGATGGAGAGCCGGTAACTCTCTGTGAAGGTGTGGTTTTAGATCCAGCAAGCAATGAAGCTTTGATGAATGCAAAGGGAAAAACCATCGTAGTCACAAATGGAAAAACTCTTCTAGGAGGAGATGATAAGGCTGGCGTTGCAGAAATAATGACAGCGCTTGAATACATGGTTAAGACTCCTGAGTTTAAGCATGGAGATATCGCATTTTCATTTACTCCAGATGAGGAGATTGGAACTAGCGTAGACCATTTTGATGTAAAGAAGCTTGCTGCAGATAGAGCCTATACACTAGACGGCGCGGCACCAGATGAAATCTCATATGAGAACTTTAATGCGGCTTCTGCTAGCATAAAGATTCACGGCATAGTGACACATCCTGGTGAAGCAAAGAACAAGATGAAGAATGCTCTTCATGTGGCATGCGAGTTTGCAGAGGCGCTACCTGCTAGTGAAAGACCTGAGCACACCGAGGGCTACGAGGGATTCTACCATTTGATGGAGATGAACGGAAACTGTGAAGAGGCTGTTTTAGAATATATAATTAGAGATCACGATATCAATAAGCTTGAGCAGAGAAAGGCTTTGATGTCAAAATGTGCAGAGTTCCTAAACGAAAAGTACGGTGCTGATACTGTCGAATTTTCCTTTAAGGACTCATATAGAAACATGGCTGAGTGCATGAAGGGTCACGAGGAGCATATAGAATATGCAATGGAGGCCATAAGAGAGCAGGGGCTTGATGCAAGGCCAGCTCCAATGAGAGGTGGCACAGATGGTGCCGGAATTTCACGCATGGGAGTTCCTTGCCCTAACCTTGGAACGGGTTCCTACAACCATCACGGTAATAGAGAATACGCCGTTGTCGAGGAGATGGTAATGCTCGTTGATATCATGCTCAGCGTTATATCAAAATACGCAAAAGAGGTGAGATAGTGAACAAAGAGAGAAAGATGGCGCTACTGATAGATGCTGAAAACATTTCAGCCCAGTACGCCGACTATATTATAGATGAAATAACAAACTACGGTGAGTGTTCATACAAGAGAATTTACGGAAGCTGGGACAAGATTGTCCAAACAAAATGGGAGGGTCAAATAAACAAAAACTCCCTAAAGCCTATGATGCAGTTTAACAACACGAGGGGAAAGAATGCCTCGGATTCTGCTTTGATAATCGATGCGATGGATATTCTTTATCGAGGAAATGTCGATGGCTTTTGCATAGTCTCATCGGACAGTGACTTCACATCACTGGCTAGAAGGCTTGCTGAATCTGGACTTCTCGTAATCGGCATGGGTGAATCTGATAAGGCAACTGAGGCTCTAGAAAATGCCTTTGATAAGTTTGTCTACATAGATGTTCTAGCAAAGGAAGCCGAAGCCGAAAAGAAGAAGGAGGCTGACGCTGAGGCAGCAGCTGGCATAAAGCCAAGGCAGGAAAGAAAGTCTGACCAAACAGGAAACATTCCAAGCAAGAAGCTAATAAGCAGCAAGATTAAGCAGATTATCATGGCAAATGAGGACCTAGGAAAGCCAACAGACCTTGGCCAGATTGGAAATGAGCTGAGCAGACTTTACAGAAACTTTGACGTAAGATACTACGACAAAAAAGGCGGCGGAAAGTACAAATTCCTTAGAGAGTTCGTTGCAGACCTTCGCGGTCTAGAAATCGAAAGAATAGACAAGAGAGTGTTTGTAAGCATAAAGAAATAGCTTTGACTAATAAGGAACAGGTGATATAATTAGCGCAAGAGAAAAATATTGCACAATACTGAAAACGATTTTGAAGTTTAGTAGTTTTGGAGGTAAAGTTAAATGATTATTCTACTTGCAATAATTTTATTCCCAATTGCGTTGTTGCTTGATCTAGCTAAAAAATCATAAAGAAAAAAGCCCTGAATATTGAAATTCAGGGCTTTTCTTAATTGGTATCGCCTAGGGGAGTCGAACCCCTGATTCAGCCGTGAGAGGGCTACGTCTTGACCACTTGACCAAGGCGACAAATTAAATTGTTAAATCACAAATCATTTATTGAAATGCTACAAGGGATATTATATACTAAGATAATCGACTTGTAAAGTTTTTTATTTAAATAATTTCGGGAGAATTCATATGATAAATTATGTAAGTACAAGAGGCATGGAAGGTAGCTTTAGCGCAGCTGAAGCAATAGTTAAGGGAATCGCTGATGACAAGGGTCTGTTCGTTCCGACCAAGATACCGGCTCTCTCAGTTAGCTTTGATGAGCTAGCTAAGATGACTTATCAGCAGGTTGCTAAGCTAGTGATTGGATCCTTCTTTTCAGATTTCACAAGTGAGGAGATTGACTACTGCGTAGACAATGCTTATGATGAGAAGTTTGAGGTTCCTGAGATCGCAAAGATAACAAAGGCTGGCGGAGTAAACTTTCTGGAGCTTTACCACGGAAAGACTGCTGCTTTTAAGGACATGGCGCTTTCAATTCTTCCTTATCTTATGACTACATCTATGAAGAAGCTCGGTGTAGATAAGAAGGTTTGCATTTTGACAGCCACATCTGGAGACACCGGAAAGGCAGCTTTGGAGGGCTTTGCTGATGTCGAAAATACGGAGATAATCGTTTTCTACCCTAAGGATGGAGTGAGTGAGGTGCAAAGACGCCAGATGGTAACTCAGGAGGGAAAGAATGTTCACGTATATGCAATAGAAGGAAACTTTGATGATGCGCAGACGGGAGTTAAAAAACTTTTTACTGACAATGCGCTCAAGGAGGAACTTGCATCAAAGGGATACGTTTTCTCGTCCGCAAACTCAATTAATATAGGAAGACTAATTCCTCAGGTTGCATACTACGTTTATGCGTATTCAAGACTTGTAGCAGCAGGGGATATTGAAGCTAGCGATGCAATAAACATAACAGTTCCAACAGGAAACTTCGGAAATATCCTCGCAGCTTACTATGCAATGAAGATGGGAATTCCAGTATCAAAGTTTATATGTGCTTCCAATGAGAACAAGGTTTTGACCGACTTCTTTGCAAGTGGCAAATATGATACCAAGAGAGATTTCGTTTTGACGAACTCGCCATCCATGGATATTTTGATCTCAAGCAACCTAGAAAGACTTCTATACCACCTAAGCAGTGCTGATGAGCTTAGAGAACTTATGGAATCTTTAGATAGCAAGGGTGAGTACAAGGTTTCTGATTCTATCAAAGCTGGACTAGACTGCTTCTACGCAGGTTTTGCAGATATGCATTTGACCTGCGAGACAATCGGAGAACTATACAAGAAAGAAAGCTATCTTGTAGACACTCATACAGCCGTAGCTTATGCAGTTTTCGAGCAGTACAAGAAGGAGACGGGTGACGAAAAAGCGAATGTCATCGCTTCAACAGCCTCACCATACAAGTTCCCAAGAAGCGTTGCATCATCAATTGGACTTAATCCTGAAGGAATGAGTGACTTTGAGTGCGTAGATAAGCTCAAGGAATTTACAGGAGTTAAAGTACCTAAGGCTATAGATGAACTAGAAAGCAGGGAAGTTAAGCACGATAAGGTATTTGCAAAGGATAAAATGCTCGATGCGGTAGAGGATGCTCTATGTCTATAATTGAGATTCTGCTAATTGCAGTAGGACTCTCGATGGACGCCTTTGCGGTTTCTATATGCAAGGGGCTTGCGCTTAGAGATATGAAGTGGAGATACGCTATAGTTTGCGGACTTTACTTCGGTATCTTTCAGGCCTTAATGCCTAGCATCGGATATCTTCTCGGATTTAGGTTTATGGCTATAATTGCAGATTTTGACCACTGGATAGCCTTTGTTCTTCTCCTCATAATCGGGCTTAAAATGATCAAAGAGGCAGGGGATGAGGAAAAGGAAGATGCTAACTTTGATGTGAAGACCATGCTCCTTTTGGCTATTGCAACTAGCATAGACGCGCTTGCTGTAGGTATAAGCTTTGCTGTACTTAAGGTAAACATTGTTCTTGCAGTAACTCTTATAGGTGTGACGACCTTTGCGTTTGGTTTTGCGGGAGTAAAGCTCGGAAACCTATGCGGAACTAGGTTTAAATCAGGCGCAGAGAGGGCAGGTGGAGTAATTCTCATTTTGATAGGAACAAAAATATTACTTGAGCACCTTGGGATATTGAGCATATAGCTAAAATAGATAAAGGACTTACAAAAGCTTTGTACAAAAGTACAAAAAAACGAGTTTTGTTCATAAAACGATGCAATCATTTTGATGAAGAGATTTAATGTATACATAGTACTAAAATAGAGGGCTCACAATAATTATTGCTACTTGTAAATAATTATTAATCAAAACTGTATGGCCTAAGTTATTTTGTAAGGCGTATCAAAACGCTTTTTAGCAGTAAAGAGACAAATAGAATATTAGATAGTAAAAAAGAAAGCCCATAAAGGCTTTCTTTTGCATTGGCGGAGGACATGGGACTCGAACCCACGAGGCTGTTACACCCTACTCGCTTTCC